>TARA_B110000495_G_scaffold29703_1_pt1 | contig 30843 bp, 28 predicted proteins | sample TARA_B110000495 | Tara Oceans TARA_B110000495 (sample SAMEA4398219) | marine metagenome | biome: Polar Biome; feature: [MES] marine water layer (ENVO:01000295) within the mesopelagic zone...; material: water (ENVO:00002006), including particulate matter (ENVO:01000060) such as...... | reverse complement strand
TACTATGATTTGCTTCATGAGGCCAAACACCTCGGCCTATATTTTGAGTTTGATTTGCTCCATAACTATAGGCTACGGTTGCGGCTGGAGAACCAAGGCCTCCCGTAAATCCTGTCTGTGAACTTCCATTGATACCTTCAATATCAACTTCAGATAATGCGGTTAGATTTCCACCTACTGCAGTATTTCCACCTGTCCCTATAGAAGCCTGATCTATCACTATTGCATAATCCTTTGAGCCATTATAGTTAACATGATAAACAGCTGAGAAGCTTGAATTTGAATTTATATCACTAGTTAAGGTTGATATGAGTGTATTTGGATCCGTCGTAACTTCTGGATTTGATTCTACTGTGAATGTATGTGATGTGCCTGCGGTATCTATTAATATAACGGTTTTACCCATTATCTCCGAGCCATTATTATCACCAAATAAATCACGATAGTTTAATCTTATTACTACTTGGCCTATTGCACCTCCATTAGCTGTATGAGCTGCAGAGTAAAATTTATGAAAATTAATTGTACCATTTACCCACTGTGTTGATGGTGGATCAAATGAGGTACCTTGATTTTTAACATTTGAGCCGGCTAATTGAGTAGTACCATCTGATTCATAAAAAGTAGTATAGTCTGCATTGGCTAATGTCACAGTTGCATATTGTGATTGACCATCATAAGTATATATTGCTGACCCTATATCGGATCCTGTAGGTGATGTATCATGGTAAAGGGTAGGAGCTGCTGTTGTTACGGTATGCTCTTGTCCTGTTACAGTAATATGACTCCATGGTACAATTCTTTCCTCAACCTCAACTATTGGAGGTTCATACCAATCAATAGGTTCATCATTTATTAAGCTCGGATCAATATATATTTTTCTAGACCATCTTAAATTAATTCTATCCTGGCATTCCAAAGGTAATGGACATCCACAATTATTATCAATCATAGCTATACCTGTTATTGCAAGTACAGATGGGCCAGTTGGTGTATCATCACAGACGGTAAAGCATACAGTTCTTGTTCTTCCATCAGCATTGGTATTTTTTTTGATCTCATACTTTAATGCATTACCCTGTGAATCTAATACCTCAATTTGTATCTCGGAACCTGGTTGGAACATTCTAGCATTAGCCTGGAAGGATATGGCATTCGAACCAATTGTGAATTTATCATCACATTTTGTAACATTAAAATAATCAGGAGATGTTCTAGATGTGTCCTCTATGCAAACATCAAGATTTATTAAATCCCTTTTAGTACCACCAACACACGAATTATTAGTAAGTGTCTTAGCTGATAATAACTTTCCTCTTTTATCCTTTCGGGGTCTAGGAGGGCCTGGTGAATCTGAGTACATTTTTTGCTCCGTATTTATGCTTCTTCAATGGTTTGCGTATATATAATAATTATTAGATAACTATTATTCGTAGCTAATTTTTGAGAAATTTCCGACCTTTTTAATATCTATTAAATTATCTACAACATCTCGCACTGATTCTAGGTGGCTAATAATCATTAGAAAATCAAATTGAGATTTTAGGAATGTAAATAACATAAATAATGAATTGAGATTCTCCGAATCAAGATTACCTAATCCTTCATCAATTGCTAGGAAGTTCGGTCTTGGGAGATTAGAAATATTTACCAATGCTGTCCTAATTGCTAATGATGATATGAACTTCTCCATACCTGATGTTAGTTCTAATGGCCAATGCCTATCACTATCATATGCTATATGAGTATTAATATTTTTACCATCCAATTCAAACATTATTTTGAAATCAACCATTTGAGCTAGTATATCATTAACCTCTTCTTCAATGATAGGAATTGTTTTTGATATTAATTCATAAGGTATTCCATCCCTCTGTACTGAATCAATATAATATTCATATGCCTTAGCTTTGATTTCAAATTCAGAAGCTTTCTTAATAGATTCTATTATATTATTTCTAGTAGTTTGTGCTACGTGTATTGAACCATGTACTGATAATAATTCATCATCTATATCATTCTTTTCCTTTGCAATTTGGATTTCCTTATGACGTAGATCCTTCAAAATCTTATATATCTGTTTATTAGCTATTATATCCTTCTTATTTTGATAATAGCCATCAATATCTTTGCATACTGTATCTAACCTTAGATGTAATGCATTGCGCTGTTCCTTAGCTTGGTAATATGCTATTCGTCCAGCTGCTCTTTCCCTCTCTATTGTTGATAATAATAAATTTATCTTTTCAATTTTATCAGCTTCAAGTGTTACATCAATATTTTCATTTGAGTAATCGTATAGTATTGATAATTGATCCTCTAGAATTGTTGCCTTAATTTTATCGGTCTCCAGCGCAGCTGTTGTCTTTTCAACTATTGATATATTTTGACTTTCCCTCTTCTTACAAAATTCACAATTAGGATCGAAATCATTATTGATTTCTAATTTTTCCAATTTATGAGTTATCTGAATCTGTAATGTATCTAACTCCGTTTCTAATTTTCCTACCTGCTTATTATTTGATTGAAGGGTTTTATAACGATCCTCAATATCAGGAATATCATATGTTGATAGTGCTGAAGTCGCTTTCTTAATTTTTTCCTTATTAGCTTCTGCTATCTTTTCATCAGAATCAAGACGGAGATTTATAGTATTTATTTGATTTTGTAAACCTGCCTTATCAGCTAGCATTGAATCTATGTCCTCATTTACCTGACCGATACTTATTATCTTAGCATCCGTTTTAGTAATTTTATTTTCTAATGTTTTTATCTTTCCTTCTAATGATTTAACATTCTTTTTAATTTCAGTCTTTTTAATCCTACTACCTTCAAGATCGGTTTCTGCATCTGCTAATTGTTGTGTGAAATCAGTTTTTTTGAATTCCTTTAATACGGCACTTACATCCTTTATTTCCTCCGTCGCGGATCTATATAAATCATCAAATATATTTATATCTAAAAATTGTCCTAGAAGATCCTTACGCTCTGATTGAGACATGTCAATAAAACCTGTATTATTATTTTGTACGGATAAAGAGGTTAGTATAAAATCCTCATAGTATCCTATATAAGAATTTATAATTTTATTTGTATCATACCTCTGTTCTCCATTTAATGATATTTCATTATTATGTTCATCTAATGTCCAGAAATTTACCTTAACCGTAAATTTACCTTTATGGTATCCCGTCAATACCTCATGACCCTTTCTTTCAATAAAATAATCTTTTCCATCAATTTGAAATTGTAATTTACAATTAAAATTATGTTTCATATTATTCATAACACCACGAGGATGGGATGCTCTACTGCACTTATCAAATAAACAATATGTTAAGGCATCTAGCATTGCACTTTTACCTGAAGCATTGGGTGCAAATAATCCATAGGCTCCTTTCATATTTGAAAAATCAATTATATTATCTTCTCCATAACTAAACATATTTGAAAATTCAAACTTTTTAGGTTGCCATGATATACTACCAAACATATCTATATTGGATAATTGACTATTTAATTCCTTATTAATCTTTTTAACGGTTTTTATAATATCATCATCCAATGAATAATTACGTTCCAAATAATCTACAATTAATTTATTTTGAAAATTAGGATCTCTTACATCTCCTATTACATTATCCTTAATATTTCTATTACCACTCTTCTGATCTAATAACCTATCTGTACGTATAACAGATACATCAGATATTTTACATTGCTTTCTAATTTTAGCAAGTATCTTTTTCAATTCGGACTGTTCAGTTCTACTAGTCTTTATTCTTAACCTAGGATACTTAGGTAAATCAATTTCATTAATAATTTTACCATTATCTATCTCAAGTGTTATATATGTATAATCATTTATTATTTTAATAAATTCTGATTTACGATTCTTTACATCCCATATCATATAACCATGATTGGTTGGATGCTCGCCCCAATTTTGGCATACTAGAGAACCTGCATAAGCTATTGATTTCTTTTTATCAAGATACTGTTGCTTATGTATATCACCTAATAATACCATATCATATCCATTAAATATATCCGATGTAACTTCTCCTGGTAATTTGAATCCTACATCGGTTGTTGCATTCTCTACCGATCCGTGGTATAGAGCTATTTTAGTCTTATCCGTTTTAATATTTTTTGACAATATATAATCCTCAGGCTGATTAAATACCGACATTACATTAAATACACAATCAGCTAATTCATAAACACCATTATCCCTTAGATAATAAAAGTTATCTAAATTAAGAGAATCCACTATAGGTGATAAGGCATCCAATCTACTTTTATTATTTAGATTACAATCATGATTACCTGCTATAAGGATAGTAGGTCTTATCTTAGATAAATTTGTAAATAAATCCGATACCATTTGTATTAATTCAGGTGACATTTCAGTCTTTGCATGAACTATATCTCCTGCAAGGTATATGATAGAATTTGCTGGTAAATCTTTTGATATTAAATCCTTATATAATTTTCTAAATACCTGTTTGTATTCCTTATGTCTTTTAAGATTTCTAATATGTACATCCGCAATATGTACTATTGTTTCAATATTATCAAATCCTATATCTATTATTTTTCTATCCATCCTATACTCCCATTATCTTCATTTGCATCAAATCCATCTGAGACATTAATTTAGTATCCTTTATAACCTTAGTAATTTGTTCAAATCCTAATTCACTTGGATCACGATCTTCTAAATCTACAAGGTATACATTTATACCATTATTATAAAAATATTCACAAACATCTAATGCTTTTTTTCTTGCGTCTTTATCTAACGCTACATAAATATTTTTTACATTATTTTCTACAACCATCTTTTTCAAATTATCTAAAACTAATTTTCCAAATAATGGTATAACATTTCTTTTAACCGCCATTGCATCAAATACACCTTCAACCAATATAATAGGTTCCTTCCAATTAATATATAATTCAAATCCTATTATATCCTTTGATACCTTTGGATTTTTATGTTTGAATGGTGCTTCAGGATAATATGATCTACCAGTAAAGAAATTAAGTTCTGCATTGCTATCATAGCTTGGTATTATAACCATTTTATTATAAGGACCATACTCACAATAACCAATATCATATTTTAATATATCATCCTTAGTAACATTTCTATTTCTTAAATAATGCAACGCATTACGAAATTCAGGATTATTTTTTTCAACATTTGTTAATTTTTTATATTCATCAGGTAATTTAACATTATCATACTTCTTATCCGTTTTAGGATTAAAATTTGGATCTCCTGTATAATCATTTAATTTTTTAATAACATCCTTAGATGCTTTTAATTTACGAAAGAGTTGGTATATTTTTCTACCTTTAGCCCCGCATACCCAACATTGCCATAATTGAGTATTAAGGTTAACCTGTAACTTTTTCTTGTGGTGATGGCAAAAAGGACAATGAAAAGCTGTTTCTTCATTCCTTAATTTTTTGCCCTTACCCAGTAACGATTCTATTAGTGTAAGTAACTTATTAATCATTTATTTTTTAATCAGATCAACAAATTCTTCCAATGGGATTGCTACATATGTCTTTGTTCTATTACGCGTAAAGACTATTGCTGGTGCATATTCCGATGCATTAGCTTCAGCCTGTTCAATAGCCGCCCATATGTTTAACCTTTCCTGATTTTTACATTCGAATGAATATGGTATTTTTGTTCTTGCTAAAGGACTTAATTGTATATCCTCACCGGATTGCCCCATACCTGTTGATCGTATATCATCCGGTTGTAATTCTTCGAATGATTCTACTAATAGTGTTGCAACCTTTTGTTGCAATCTTCTTCCTTTTGCCTTTGCTGATGATGTCTTCATAACTAGTTATCCCTTTGATTAAATATAATATACAAAAAATAATTGTAATAACCAAATGTTATCTATCAAATCTTACTACAAATGTTGTGTCTACATTATTTAGTTTTTGTAATGGTTTGGCCAATTTAGCTACAGCTAATAATCTTAATTCATCATCATATAATCCTACTGTAGTAACGTAAGGTCTAAATGCTGGATTCTTTGCTAGAGGATCTACTTCAGCAGTATCCATTCTACCATCCAATCTTATTGATGGATTCATTGTTAAATTATAGTCAGATGCCTTTACAACGCATTTTATCTTTTGCTCGTATAGTGTTGTCGTACCTTCAAATCTAATTCTAAAATTTTCTGAGAATAATCCTGATTCATCATTATTTACTTTTGCACCACCTTCATGTAAGGATCCAGAAAAGTATCTAGGATAATTATTGGATAAGGAAGCTATTCCATGGCCATAGAACATATTACCTACAGCATCATTATGATAAGCCTGTGATGCTCTCCAGCTATTATCTCTTAGTGAATCCATCTGTTCCTGAATTAAACAGGTGTCATAAAAGCGTACCTCGTCTAAACTACCACTCCATGGATTTTTACGATCACCTCTTGCTCCAAAGAATAAATCGGAATTATTATGTATTTGATATTTTGTATAATCCTTGACCTCTGACATTAAATATCCATCCTGCCATAATTGTAAATATAATCCTTTCTTCTGGAAAACTATATGGTGCCATTTGGTTGGAGTTAATGGAATCTTTGATTCAACATATACATCATTAACACCATCGCTTCTTCCTGCACTTATAGTATTAATTTGTAATTCACAACTTTCATGATTATTGTTTCTTAGACGAATATGAAATGGAAATTTGTTTAACATATCCTGCTGTGTATCTTCCGTAAATAATTCTCTTGTTACAGAATTTTCAAAACCTAATTTACCCATACCGGCTTTGATTATTATATCACACCAATCTGTACCGCTACCACTTCCTGAAACATCATGACATCCACAATCACCTGGTGCATTACCAGATTTTGTATGAGTACCATCTGCATTTCCTTGAGGAGATGGATAATGACCTCCTGAGGATGTTACATGCCTATGACCATAATACATTACATTAGGATGATCCTCCTGTTGTTCTGGAATTTTTATCCAACAAGATATAGCGAATTCATCTTTCTTTCTAAAATTAATTTCCTCATAATGATCTATACGAATACTACTAGTAAAGGTCCCCTTTGCAAATCTAGGAATATAATTTCCCCTACCCATTCTATTACGATATGAATTATTAAATCTTGCTGCGAAACCTGAAGGTACATCAGTATAATAATAATTTATTGCTTTGGTATTCCAATTACTTCCACTTTGTTCGGTTATACGAATTCCATCCACAAATGATACGTTTTGGGTTATTCCTGTTTTTTCATAAACATATTTATCGGTTCCTGTATTAATAGAGGATGTAAATATTTTGGTTCCAAAATTTGCTTGGTTATTTTTTAAGCTACCTCTACTTCCTAGTCTTCTTCCTTTCTGTCTAAATTTTTCATTAAAGCCCCAGTATCCAATTAGATTACTTTTTGAAACAAATGAACCTGTTGGTATATTTCTATCTCTAAGATTACCTTTACCATCATCATATACATCTATAGATGAGGTCATGGGTGGTACATTATCCATATTCATATCTGCATAATGCCAAAGATTATCCGTTCTTTCTCTACTTAATGTACTTCCAAAGAATCTTATATCATCATATGATCCAGACCAATTACCTTCTTTTGGTTCTATAGTATGTGTAAATTTATCATCTGTTATCGCTGATGCACTACATCCTAATACTATATGCCTATGATATTGATTTGAGGAAGTTACATTAGTAAATGCAATTTCTTCACCTGTACCTGATCCACTACCAACGGATGCACCTGATCCACCGGCTTGCATAAATGAGGAAGATTCATATACTGAAAATCCTCTAGGGTCTGTAGGATCCATATGATAAATTCTTAATCTAGTTTCTCCTGAATATCCCCATGCTGGTAATTGTTTATATTTACCAACCGTAAGTAGATCATCATTCTCCATAGATCCTGATGTACCTATATGAGGCATAAACTTTTGAGTAAGAGTAACTAAATTCCAGGAACCTGATGTAAGATATAATCCTTCATCAATAGCTGTAATATTATTAGTAGACGTAGCATTACTTGATGATGCTCCCCAATACATTTGTAATCCAACCCTACCATTTGGTGCATCGAATGATCCTGTTAACTGTCTCAATTCAAAATACTTATGTCTATCTCTTGATATAATAACGGATCCGGAATGAGTCCCATTTAGATCATTATGAACCACTGATGTTGAATGGCTTTCATAACCAGGAGCTGCTCCAGGTTTTAACCACATGGTGATTGTATATTCTTGAGAACCAGTTAATGTAAAAAGATCAGGGCCTCCGCCTAATGCTGAAGCTGTAAAGAATGATTGGGATGGTATTAAAATGGTTCCACAATTATTAGTTGAATTCATTGATCCTGATCCTACTCTAGATGATGGAGTATCATTTAATGGCCCATTAAAGAAGTTATAATTATTTACACTATTACTACTTGTGAATGTTGAAGCATATGGAGTATTACCTATATACTCCTTAGAGGAGGTTAGTAACATATTAGTATTACCACCATCAGCATCAATAGATGATGTTTCAAATTTCCAATGACCTAATAATCTTGAACCAGTAGAATCCCAATTTAGGGTAGTCATATAATGATCAGTAAGTCTAAATGAACTTTTCTTTACCTGCTCATCATATATAAATGATGGTATTGATATGGTACGAATTTTTTCGTAAATAAATCTTTCTTCATCTTCTGGAACATTTGTCCCAAAATTTTCCGATGGATTATTTGGTCTTTCGTAATATAAATGATTTTGAGAATCCCATACAATAGATTTATACAAGCCATTACTATTAGTAGCTTCAAATTTTATATCTTTACCACGTCTAGTATCTGCAAATGAATAAGAGTGATAATTACCCTCAAGCATTTGTACTCCATAACTGGCTGAATAATTACCGGCATTGATTTGCCAATTTTTATGTACCTGAAATGGTGTTACTTTTACGTCGTTAGATGCTATTTTTTTGTATACTGACATTCTTACCCTTAAATATTAAACCCTCTACAATAAATATAAAGGGCTCAAAGTTCTATCTATCATAACCATTTATATGATTATAGTATATTAAAAATCAAGTTTAACTTTTATTAAGGCTTCTCTATCGAAGGATTTAATTAGCGGCTTACTTAATTTAGCTACTGCTAATAATTCCTGTTTATCGTTATACATTCCAACCGTAGTTACATACGATTTTGGATTGTTTACCATAGAGTTATGTCTTAATGCTCCTAATGATCCTGTAGTAAATGATGGATTGTTACTAAAGTTATAGTCTGCATTCTTAACCCTTACGTAATAGAATGTTGACGTAACCTCTTCTTCATTTCTTGCTGCAAATCCATATGTAGTTTTAGCTGCATCATTAGGACTTATAGATCCACTAATTGCTTCAAATAAAACTCTGTTCATTTGACAATCAGCACCAGATGCGGATACTGCTACATTGAAATCATTTGTTGGACCTGTTATTCCAAAATCTTCACGTAACATTCCAGCATGCATAATCATTACGCCTAAATCCGGATATACTAATCCGTATCCTTTAGTGTTACCAGTATAGGCTCCATTAGCTATCGTTCCACTAACAATATTATAAACTCTTTTACCATCTGTGATGGTTGCATTTGATGCACCACTATCATCTATAAGTTTTATAATAGGTTTATCAGTAGTTAATACTCCTGAAGCTCCACCAGTATTGAATTCCATACCATTACCGATACTACCACTTAAACATAATTCCCAATTTCCTGGATCTAATTTTTCTTTAAGTCTTGATCGTTGTATATTAATTACATATATTTCATTTGCATTTCTACTATTCTTCATAGTGAAGTTTGAATCACCTGGAGCTAATAGTAAATTTCTATATTGACCATATATTGCTTTAGTAGGATAATCACTATCATTTATAACACTTCCACTACCTGCAATGTGCCCATATCCGATTGCAAATTGAACCGATGCACCTACTGAAGTAGAAGAGCTTTGATATACGTCCCAATAATATTTTCCTGCATTGGATCCGGTTTGTGTTGATGAAGTATGGAATGTATTTAGTTCTCCTGAACCTGCAGACCATAATCCAGCAGTGATTGTTTCTTTTCTATTTTCAATTATATCTGATGCAGGATCAAATCTAGAATATATTTTTCCAGTAGATGTTCTTGCTTCAAATTGATCTCTTTCACGGATTATTTGAGTAGCTAATTTCTGAGCTTCTCTTATAATAGCACCTTGTGCATTATCTGTTGCAGATGGTAGTCCGGAAGCTTCTCTTTGTTCTTCCCTAACATTTGCGAGATCTTGTTCGAGTATCTGTCTGTCTCTTTCTATCTCACCTGCGGGTCTTGCTGGGTTTATTCTTGCCATATCTTATCTACCTATTCTTTATCTAGCAACGATGTCACCACCTGATGTTGCTACTTCTTGTTTATTAACGGTTAATGTAATTGTTGTTCTACCTCCAGTCTCATTACCAATAATAGTAATGGTTGCAGTTTGTTTTGCAATCGGCTGATTCTTAGCTACAATATTAAATGCAAATCCTACTGCAGTAATACTTTGAGCTGATTCATCATCACCAATAAATGTTGGTACTGTTGCTGCTGCTAATAATGCACTTTGAACCGGTTCAGCTACATCTACGAATGCAACATCTGAATTACTTAGTATTGCAGTATATCCTAATGTAGAATTTCCACCTTCAAAGTTTGATGTATTCGGTCTTACGATTACTGCATCTCCTCCAGCTACTAAAGTAAGTGAAGTTTGTGGTACAGTAACAACAGGAATCCTTGTAGTTCTTTTCCTAAGTGTAACCAATTTATATTTCATTATCTGTGTTTCATCTGGTATTGCTTCGATTAACGGCATGTTATCGATTGCTATTCCATAATAGTTTGTTCCCAGCGGATGTGCTGGATTCCATAACGTGTAATCAATCTCATCGTCAGCTAATGCGAACTGTGTGATTCTAAATTCATCAGCCCCTTTGGCTAATATTTCACGACCTTTCTTTGTAAGAATGGCGTCTACCGTTATTGATGTATTGTCTAAATATCCCATGTGTTTTTCCCCTTATTTTGTATGTCTATAATAAATATCATTTTTTATAAAAAACCAAGTTTATATAATACTTAAATCGCCTTCGAACCCTCCGAAATTAGTAATTAGTTTATTTGGATCAACATTGAATACCTGAACTACTGGTGATCCGTCATCTGTTTGTAAACTAGGTTGGTTAATATCTAATCCGGATATCTTACATCCTTCATATCTTAATCTTCTTGCTGCTGTTGTACCTTCTAAATTATAATCCGATATTTCCGCTCTATGCAATGATTGGCTATATGCATATTGACTCATTGGATAAACAAATGTTCCATTACCATCATGTGTACTTCCTAATGAAGCACTGAATGATGAAGAGTAAAAGAACCTTGAAGACATACGAGCATAACCTGAACCATCCTTGTCGTATGAATATCTTTGTGTTTCTATAATTGCTCCTGTCGGTGATGCTTTCCAATCTGGAGTTTTACTAGATGTAAAATTACCAGTAAAATAATGACCGTTAGCTAAATTACCATATGCTGGTGCACCTGTTCCAGCATACTCTCTCTTCCATTGTGTATAAGTATATTTAGATGATGAGACAGATAAACCTAACGATATTGTGTCACTAATTTCAATCATTAAACTTCCTACCTTATCTCCTTCATGAGATATTACCTTTGTCTGTTGACCCCTCTGCTTGATAGCTTCAAATCCTTTTCGTTTTTGAGTAGGTAATTGATTGCCTATAACAACAAATGGCTTTTCTTTAGATCCTATGCTACCAATTATCTCTACGCTGTTCTGTACAAATGTATCATGGGTTTGTTTCTTATGTCTATCGACCTGGCCGAATTGTGGTTCAGCTTTGAATCGTTTTAGTGTAGCATAATCCCTCTCTCGAGTTGGCTCTACCTTAACCGGATTTGATTTTTTTGTTTTTTGAGATATACTGGCTGATAATACAGGAGTATCAATTTGTGGACCAATTGCTTGGACTTGCGGCTTAGGTATCGTTGGCAATGTAGGAGTTTTAATTTTAATAAAATCCTCAGGCTTACGAATTATTTGTTGCGACTTACCACTTCCTAATACTCTTATTTTTCTTGGCGGAGTTTTAGATCTTTCCAAAACATGTGGTTCTATTACAATACCTACATCAGCATTAACCCTAGCAGGCAGCATTTGTTTTATCATTGTAAATAATGACATGTCATAATTTTTTAATACGCTTAAATAACTTTGAGAATCATTTTCCTTATTTGTATATTTTTTGAAATATTTTTTTGCAAAGGTTTTCAAATCAGGATAATCTGTAAAATGACGATGTCTAGGATCTCCTATATAATCATCTAAATTTACTCCACCTACATGATTAAATATATCTGTATTAGTTATATCAGTAGGTGAAAAGTAAACACCCATTTCATTAGAATCCAAAGAAAAATCATCTCCGGTTGGTCTTACAGCCCTACCATCTACATGCAACTCCTTAACCTTCTTCTGATTCGATTGGATTCTTATTTTATCACTAGTATACATATTAGGCCCAATTTCTGGAGTGTCAGTATAATGAGTATCATTAACAACCTTATAATTTATAGTGTTTGGCCCATTCTGTACAGTACCAGATATTGGATATGATCCTAATGCATCCCAAGTTCCCCATCTTTGATCTGGTTGAGATGAAAATAATTCTGGTGAACTTCCTGTTCTATTTGATCCTGAATAATGTACTACTGAATCATTCATTCTAAGACGTAATAATAAATCGTCGTATGATGAAGTTTCATTATTACCATTATACATATGCGGAGATAGTACATGCTGATTAAATGTAGATTCCGAAAGAGGCATTGACCAATATCTAAGATCTGATACGCTTCCCGAAAATAATTTACCAAATACATTATCAGAATATGGCGACTTATACATTTCTACAGTAGCAGGTATAACACTCGCTGCTGAAGATGTAATCCATCCTCCTAAATATGCATTTGTAGTTAGTGTTCCAGATGCCCATGAATTATTAATGCTCGATGAATAACCTGCGCCGGACATTAATTGATCACTACCAGTAACCGATAAGCTTGATGACGCTATCTGATCTATGGTTCCATAATTGGAACGTTTTAACATTACCTCATATGTAAACCTTGATGAGGTATGATATTGCCCTTGCTTATTAGGCTTGTCTGTAGCGTGTCTATTTAATACTACTGAGCACCAACCTTCTCCTTCGGTCTCATTAGATGTATCAAATATTTTAATTTTATTTGTTGAAGATGATACATATCCATCAGAACTAGATACTACAAATTTAACAAATCCAAAATCTGTCAATCCTTCTATTCCTGCAGGATATGAAAATGTAGATGATTGGCTCCTATGTAGAACTAATCCCATTCTATTTTCAACCTGCCATAAGGATTGGCTCTCTTCCGTAGGAATACCTCTTCCTACATATGTTCGTGGATTAAATCTAAATTCTACTGCATTTGGATATACGGCTGATGATGTTACATATCCGGTTGTCTTTTGATGTTTTTGCCATGGAGTAGAGATAGATTCAGATGCTTGCAAATTTAATACATATGTAAAATCATCCGTGATATATTTTGCTGTCTGATCACCTTTCACTGAAGATCCGAATTCCCTAATTCTTAATATACTCGATGGAACACCATAACAATTTATTAATGCTCTTATACCTCGAGCAGTACCTTTTGATTTTAATAGGAATGGTAAATTATTTATTATACGTCTCCATACCTCAGATGTTCTTTGTTTAGAAGACATGGTCTGTAGGGATCCTGTTGCTTGCTGATGAAATCCTGTTTCATTTTTTCCTAATAGGTAATACCATAGTTCCTGATTAGGATCTCCATCCACTAAATTCATACCATATGATTTAGCTACGTGATATAATATATCTTCATTTAATCCAGTTTTCTTTTGGTAAAATTGATCATGCTTTCTATTAGATCTATCCGATAAATGTTTTATATATGTCCATAATAAATCATAATGATGTCCAATCATACTAAGGAATAATTCATAGGTTTCATTAGCCATCTTACCACCACCTTCTCTAAGGTATTCCGGCATTGTATATATTAAATTATTTTGATTGGTTCTATCATATGCACTTGCTGAAGCTACAGCTGAATTATACCATGTAGATACTGCTGATGATGTTAAATTGAATAATTCATAATTTCTTCCTGGCAGGAATGCACTGTGTAATGCCCAATCATATTTATCATCATCTTCCCATGACAACCAATTACTTTCATAATTATCATTTTTATATGAACCAGATATTTTAGGATATGGTGCGATTACAGATCTTGACCAATCTTCTAGACCACCATCTTTCGAACCTGTTGTCGTTATATATTGTTCCTTAGATCCACTATCATAATAAACCCATTTTTCAAAATCATCAAATCCATTTAGAACTTTATATTTCAAATCTACATATTTTTTCTGATAATTATTAACATAGGTTTGATTAGTAAATGTTCCTGACCATTCCTCTCCACCATTATATTTTCGTATCTCTGTATCATACTGACCAATTAATTGTAATTTGTATTTGAAATTTTTAATTCTTTCTCCTGCAGAACTAAAATGGATATAATTTTCAAATATAGAATAGTCAATATTTAATGGCACACCTTGTAGACTAGATGAGAATGTAGCATTAATAATTTCCTGTGACGTATCATTATCGGTACCTAATAAATCATTCCAACTTCTAAAATCAGATTCTACTCTTGGAGCTGAATCTAAACATAAATCAAAATTAGGTCTTAATGATTGCTTTAATCTAAAATCAGATTCAGGAACTAAATTAATTCTTTCTACAACCGGAGGAGCTATTTCTGTAGATAACCAACATCGTTGTTTTTTAGTAATGCCTGGTGGCAGTGGTTCGTATAATTTTAATACTATAGATCTAGGTACTGATGCGGTTGTTACATCATCAACCTCCCATCCTGATGCTATTGATATATTATTCTTACCAAAATTTACTATTAGGTCTACCCAAGATCCTACACAAAATGGTATTGATTTGGATTGACCATTAAATTTTTCATAGTCTCCATAAAATTTTTGTTGCTTGTCAGGATTTTCTCTTACAGTAGGGACTATACGAATCTCATCCCTAGTATCAGAAATTTCTTGTACATAGAATTGGCTTTCCAGATTAGGAGCCCCTACTCTATCTCTAAAGAAATTATAAGCTACCGTGAAGGCACCTTTTTCAAAATTTAATTTTTTAAGATTATCCGCTAGGGTAAGATTAATAGATTGTTCCTTATCCTTGTCAAGTGATACAGAGAAATTTTCTACATTATGATCAGATGAAATTAATTTTCCAGCTAGATCATATATATGTAATTCAACCCTATCACTAGGATCCTTACCAAATTCCGGATTAAGTAATTGCCCATTAATACTAGGCATTAAATCTATATCCTCAGCCTTATATCTTTCAGCACGAGTCTGCCCTTTTAATTTTATAGGGTCATCTATATTTTGATATTTTATTGGCATATTAACGCTTTCCGGATTTTATTCTACCAACCAATGATGATGGTCTTGTATCTATAACTTCTCTATACTTTTCAGCATCGAAAAATCGTCTATTCAATGAAACATTTAACTTAGATTTATCTTCTCCTTGTATTAATATAATACCGAGATTATTTCTATGGTAGGATGTTTTTAATTTTCTTGATGCAGCATACTGTGGATTATCTTTAGATATTTCAATTGGAAATTCCATTACCTGTTCGTCCCAGATATTTTTCATCTCACTATCAAGATCACCACCAACGGCATCTCTCAATGCTTGTCTTTTAGCTGATGATAATTTTTGTTCAGTTGGAATATATCCTGCTGCACATATCTTTACCTCTGGTGGTGCTGGAGGTATTATTTCCTCAGTAAAGTCTTCTACTACCTCTACAGGCTCCTCTGCATATTCACATCTACCATTTTCCTTATTAGCTGATGGATTATAATTTAATGCATTAGGATCCGTACAACCTATAATTGGAATTTCTATATCATTAATAGAATCATTAATATCATTAAGTGTTTTAATAATATCTGGAAAATCTAATTTAGGAAGTATCTGTTCCTCTGTATCACATTCCTTTTGATTTGAATTTAATATAGCGGTAGGGTCTACTGTTCCCAATATTGTTTGAGCTACTGGATTGTCTGCAAATATCTTTGGCGGTCTTGATGGCCTTGGAATAGGCTTTTCCACTTTAGTATTCGATGATAGAATTGCCTTTTCCGAATTTTGTATTATTTCAGATACAATAGATCTTGGTGGTGGAGTAGCTCCTCCTGTTTTTCTTATAGGGCTTTCACCTGTTGATCTCCTGATAGGTGTTGATGCTCTAACAGGCGATACTGTTCTAACAGGCGCTGCAGTTCTAATAGGAGCTGCTGTTCTAATTGGCGCTGCAACTCTAATTGGAGCAGCTGGTAATTGTGAAGGTGATGGTCTGCCTACAGGTCTAGCCGGAGAAGTATTACTTCTTCTTGATATTCCTGATCTTCTATTGCTTCTATTTATAGCCATTATTTATTCACCTTAAAATAGTATCCGTGATCATATTCTACATATGTTCCATCGGATTGAGTTACATGAAATCTTAATTTATAATATCTTTTTGGTAAAAATGAATCCATCCTTAAATTAAAGTAGTTTCCATCCTTATCACAACTTAAAATTGATCCGGAATTATCATAAGGTACGATCACATCCTCTGTCAATGCATCGGTTACTGAATAGTAAGAATGGCTTGGCAAAAATTTTGTAGATTTATAATTAGATGATGTCTGAAAGGTTCTTGAAGGATATCTTTCTCTTGCTGCAACTCTTATCTTTGGTGTTTCACGTACGGAGTATTCATTTCTTAAATTTTTAAGATGTATAATATTATCCGTATTTCCTAGTCCTTGTAAAGATCCTGTTGTAAATGTATGATCATCATATACTACCTCCATTCTTGGTTGATATATTGTATTTGTTTCTCGTGAGAAAAAACTAAGATTACCATATTGAATAGCATTAGTTTCTTCCGACCCGGATCTCATTAATATAAACCCTTCATTATCTATAGCAGACTGCGTTGCGTGATTGGATCCGGTTCCTATCCATCTATTAACTATAGGAGTAACATCCATTCTAACATCAGCTGATTCATAATCAAAACTTTGTGTTCCATAATATTCATGCCACCATGATCCGCCTCCTGAAACATTATTATATAATACTCTGGATGTAGAGGGTGCTAAATCAGTTCCTGTTAAATCATATGAAGCAGATGTCCATTTAACATCTAAGGGTGAATTTTGTTCATCATATATTTTATTTCTATATAACCAACTTGCTCCCCTTGTTTGATTATTTGTTCCTTTGCCTGAGAATCTATTTGCTACTGGTTCCTGCAACTTACCAGTTCCCATTTCCCAAGATTGTGAAACAGGATAGGCAACCAAATTATATTTATCCATTAATTCCTGAGCTTCGCCAATGTATAGGTTAAGATAATATTTAGGATTGTACATCGTACCATCAGTAATAAGTTTATTAAATCCATTAAAATCAAACTGGGTTAATATCCTGGATGTATATATTCCTGCGGATGAGGATGCCTTATTTAATTGTATAAATTCATCTACTCCAGTATTCAAACTTTTTGAAAGTTCATATATTGTTGTATCCTTTTCTACGTAAAGTGATCTAATCATAATAATTCCTATATATTTGTTACCCTACCTTTGATATCCGATTTTGGATATTTAACCTCAAAGATGCTCGGATCTAGTGCAGGATAAACCACACCTTCTCTTGTTGCTGTTTTAATATCATAAACATTTCCTGAATACCCTTGTTCTGCATCAAAGAAGTTAATTATATTTGCTGTTGGTACAGACTGAACTCCCTTAACACTTATTAATAAGCTTAGTATATCAGATAATAAAATTGGCTCATTTATCTGCCATCTATCAATATTAAAATGATGTACCATTTCATCTATACATTTTAATAATATATCATTTGAATTGAATCCTGGTAAAGTTACTATTTCAAAATCCAATCCTATATTAATAATAAATGCATTTTTTAATGTAACAGAATCTGTTAACATTCTATATGGTGTAAGGTAATTTTTTATATTTTCCTTTGTAGCATTATTATTTTCAATAAGTTTTTTGTTTGCATCATATCCTAATGTATACATATTAATTGCTAACGGGTTATTTAACTTATGTAATTTACTATGATTATTTAATTGCTCATCTTGTGCTACATAAGCTTTTGCTACTGATCCAAATCTTGAGGGCATGGTCATTACTCGAATCATATAATCATCTCGAGTAACACATCTTCCTTGAGCATTGAAATATGCTAATGCATTACGTCTAATTTCCTCAACAGTCTCTCCTTGTCTACCACCTTGTGCAGCTCCGGGATTAATTAATGCAATAGAATTTTTAGTATTATTAAATAACGTTTCATCCAATCCATTTCCTGCAGATGATATTTTTAATGTATCTATTTTAGTAATAGCCTGTGATGCTACATTATCCTCTATTCCTCCACCGTAAGTATATTGAATAGTTATTATTGTATTACCAGGAGCCTGACCATATGTTCTAGTGTGCATAAAATTAGTTGGATCTATTGCCTTATCTAATTGACTTGCTACACCAGGTAATATAGATCCTACATTATTAGGATTTGGAATAATCTCTTCATCAGGTTGTACATTTCCTCCTGCTCCAAATTCAACTATCATTTTACCGTCTTCTCTAACTCTTGATATATATCTTTTAGAGGTACGCTTTTGTTTTAGTAAATAAGGAGTCTCATGATTATACTGAGTTAATTCAGGATCATTAAATTGATTATTGGTTATTTCCTTATATATCGTATCCTGAGCTAAATATGGAACCTGTTGATATTCATTATCATTTGCATCGGTTACCTTAATTATATCTATTATATTTCCTCTGCCTAAAGCTAATTGTAAAAATGGTTTAGCTGTTCCTACACTAAATGTTTCCGAAGCTACTTTACCGGATTCAAATTTTATATTTTTCTTTAATAAATAATACGTAGCTTCTCCTGTTGTATCATCCGTAGTGAATATAGATGTATCAGTAAGATCATTAGAACCTGAATAGCTAAAATCAATTGGTTGCTTATTTCTAAATACAGAACCATTTTCTGCTATTACGGTTGCACCTGAATCTACTGCTAGTGCATATCTAAAATCAGGCTTATTATTATTACCTGCTCCTATTGATGGAACGGTTTGAAATATATCTACATTAACTGCGGCTGCTGTAGTTTGTCTAGGAATGTATCCTAGAGCTTGAGCCATTGCAGTTACATTTCTTTTTTCTGTAGCGTATGGTAACATCGATTCCTTAAATTGGTTATCAATGTAGTAACTTAATAAGTCTCCAACGTATGCTGATGTTTCTAAAAACATCATTCCCGGAGATGATTCATTAAAATCATTAACCGTATTTGGATAATATGTTTTTGCAAATTCAATTAAATTTTCTCGAAGACTATTGAAGTCCTTTCCTAAATAATTGATATCCTTTACTATTTTGTTATTAATGTCTGGCATAATTTATCCTATGATACCTCTACAGATGAGTCAGATCCAAATGCGAATTGTATGGACGACTGTGAAAATGCATCAGCTTTTAATGAAAATGTTATTATTACGTTAACCGTGTATTCATCTATTTGTTTTACTTCTCTAATTGTACTTACTTTTACAATGGCTACATATGGTAACCAATAATTTACTGCATCTACTATTTCCTGCTTTATACGACTTTCAATACGTTCATCATTCGGTTCAAATAAAATCCTTCTTAAATCCGTACCAAAATTAGGTTGCATAAATCTTTCACCCTTTTGTGTTAATAACAAATTCATCAAATTAGTTTTAGTCTGATCAACCGTTGTAAAATTTAACGCAAAATTAGATTGACCAGGACCGAATGGTAATTTCAATCCTACAGCTAAGTCCGGGTTTTTATCTAATGATGATGGCATTTATTTATCCTTTTTTCTTATTTATAACTTTCATTAAAGCACTGTAATCTCGAGTTAATGCAGTTGCTATTTCCGGTGCTACTTCTGTTGCTCTTTGAGGTGCTCCACTAACATTTGTTTTTGGCATCATTTCTTCCAAGGTAGGAGCTGAATTAGAAACCTGTTGGTTCATATCCCCATATCCTAACATACTAGCTAACTTACCTCTATCAGGTAATCCAGCTGCAGCTTGTACTGATGTGAATGGTTTATTATTCATTGTTGGATATTCCTTTTCTGCAGGAGCCATTGCCATTGCAGTCTCATTAAGAATATCATTGAGATGTTTATTTTTAGTGAATGTTTTTTTAACGACCTTCTTCTTTTTAATCCTAGGTTTGATGCCATCCATTAAGGATACTCCTTTATTAATTCCTTTATAAAAATCCTCCTTCTTAGAAGGTTTTCTATTTGTCATTTCATTAATAACCTGCTTAACTTCCTTGCGCACCTCTTCCTTAACGATTTTACGTATAACCTTTGCTAACTTATTTGTTGTGTCCATAATAATTCCTCTTTATAGTTTGTCTAATATAAATATCAATTAGGTCGAAATGTTCGTTCTAATTCATACATTATCATTTATTCTACTCCTACCCATGGTAATGGTGGTCCAGGTATAGGACTTGGTACTGCGGGTATTAATCCTAAATATATACCCATAATTTGTTTCATATGATTTTTGAATGCTTTTATTAATGTAGGAGCTATCTTAGCCGCATCCTCTTGAGTAAAGGCATCCATTATTTCTACAGCTAGTGGCATTGGCGCTCCTGGAAATATCTGCTGAACTCCAACCACTGGTGCAATGCAGGGTGGATGTGGAGGAACAGGAATATAAATTGGTGCAGCCCATGCAGCTACTACTCCACCTGCGGCTGACATATAAGGTACTATTGATAAATCTACAGGTGTTGAAGCCATCTGTGCAAAGCATGCTGCAAATCCACTTTCAATCGATGGTATTAAAACACCTCCTGATACTATATTACCTTTACCAACTATAGAAGCGGTTTTAATTGCAGTATCATATGCACTGGCTATTTGTGATGCAGTATCTGCACCAAAGCTTTGATCCTCTCCACCCTCTCCCATACCATTGAACCACTGGTTTAATATAGATTCTGCTACTGGCCACATTGCTGGCATAAATTATCTCTTATGGTTGTACAAACACAGTCTGACTATATTGTGTAGGTATATCTGCTTTAAGTGCTGCAAGATCTGATTGCTGGGTTCCATACTGCGGAGCCTGTACAGGTGGTCCTGATGGTCCACAAGGAGTTGGATGTATTTCAGACTGTAATGTAGTTAGCATTGCATCTACTATATCACAAAACCTTGCCTTCCATGAATCATCGACATCTCCCATAACAAGAGGATGTCCTGAAGTGCTTCCTACTGTTGGAGCTCCACCTTCAGCTGAATCCTGTTCAACACCTAAATAGATTAATGGACATTCTAATTCAAATTTTTCAGTAGCATTAAGATATACTGATGGAGTATCTACTAATAATTCGCTTCCCGCATCTAATGTTAAATCGGTTTCTGTAGTAAGGCCTATCCCACCTCCACCAAATATATATGTTCCAGCTTCTCTACTATTAAGAACCAATCTATTGGATGTTAATAATATTTGCCCTTGCCTTTCACCTTCTCCATCAATTAAATCATCTGTAGTAGGTGCTGTTAAATCCTCTCCTACTGTATTAGTTCCAGCTTCGAATGATAGAGCATCATATTTAGTAGAACCAAATGTTAATGGAACTGTCTGGCCTCTAGTCATCCAAATAGTAGATGCTTCGAGATCTGGTGTTTCTATTACATGTTCACCACCATCTTCTAAATCCTGATCCTGGCCATTACGAATAATTAATATAGGTTCTGCTGGATCATCTGTAGAAGGATCTGACCATACATTAGCTGGCTCACCTTTTACTGCAGAGCCAAATCTTATCGATTGTCCAAATCTACCCTCAAATGTTATATCACCTTCATAGGGCTGAATAGGTCTTATCTTTGCTTGTTCCTTAAAGGTCTTACCAAATTCAAGGCCATCTTCATCTCCGGTCTTATTTGGATTACCAAATCCTACTTCCTTATATTTTTCAATCAGATCCTTATCCATTGAATCATCAGCATTAGGATTGGGCACACTAACAAATGGCAATGCATTATGGTGGACGGATCCCCACATATTTATTATATTAGAATAATATAATATTTCTGCCTCTGGAGATTCTACCGCTCCTTTATTAATATAATTTGTAACCAATACTATTTCATGCTTGATTGGATAATGTTTAATATGAGTATCAATAGGAACGGCAAATGGTAATCTTTCCTCATCAGCAACATCCTGATCTGAAAATACCCTACGTACCTTTATCATACCAATCTGTTCAGATGGATCTTCGATTTCCGAATCATATAAATCGTGAGTATCATTTAATATAATATCAACAACCTCGGCTGGCTCTACTTGGAAAAATTCTTCTGATGGACCTCTTACATTAGAATCATTTACTGTTTGAACTCCTCTATCTATCGATAATGGTGAATCCTTACCAGCATTTAGTCTTCTATTTTTTCTGCGTTTGTATGCCATCAATTTTCTCCGAGCTTTTTTCTTTAGTATCCTTAACAGATTTATCTAAATCTTCAATCTCACCTAATGTATCTAGTAATTGTTTCTTCTCTTCCTCAGAGATTCCAAAATCGGAATCATTACCAGTACCATTGTTAGCTATCATTCGTTGAACCAATGATGATAATTTAACTATCAGCTCATCATTCTTAACTCCTATTTCTAGATAGTCTTTGATTAATGGTACAATAATAGTTGCATCACCTATATTGGAAATTAAAGGTTTTAATTCCGATATAAGCAAACTAATTTGGCTATCCTTTTTCTTTGAAGTAGAATATATATCCTCTGCTAGATTAGCAAAAGACTTGCCCTTAAATATTTCAGTGTCCTTATCCATATATATAAATATTAGAAATGTATAGATTTACTTACAGAATTTCTCATTGGCTTATTAGTTTTATATCTTAAATACATTTCACCATATTCCAGTTTCATAATCTTAACAACCTTAGTAATATACTGTGTTTTAATTCCAGTCATTTCTCTAATCATTATATACAATGCTTTCTTATTAAATATTTCAATATTTTCCCTACGTCTAAATAATTCAACTATTGCTGATGCAACTGCAAGGTCTTTCTTTCTAGAAAATTTAGATGGTAAATTATTATCCCAATATTCTATCATTAAATCCATAAAATCCTTTTGTGAATCTTTTACATCAGACCGTGTTTGTTCTCCTACTACATCTCTTTTAATATCTACTACATCTAGTGAAGCCCTCTTAATCATTTTTTTATAATTTTCCTGGCTATTAAATATTAAATAGTTTTTAGCGACTATGCTGAAGTATGAGAATGCTCTCCCCTTATTGGGTGTAAACTTATCGATCTTCTCTATAAGATAAGCTATGACCTCATTTTGAGTATCTGAGTATCCTCCTGGAAGATTATAGAACTTAAATGTATGTATTATATTTTCAGCTAGTTTCAAAAATGCTTTATGAATATATTTGGTATATATTCTATCTCTCTTATGAGTACATTCTTCACCATTATATGCAATGACTGCTTGTTCCGTTACTATATTAAAATAATAATTTTTAGTAGCTTTGCGACCACGTTTAGGTTTTGGATTTTTTAATTCTTCTTCATATTCAAGAAGCCATACATAAAATGCTTTTGCATCAAATATAGGTTCTTCTAATGGTTCCTGATTTACAGGTTCATTATCATTTTGTGTCATCATCTTTCCCTAGTGTATTTAATTGTTCCATAATGGTTTTTAATTCCTTGAAAAAATAACCTACCTCATCATCAGATTCAAAGGTACCTTTTTTATCAATTTCAGACATCCGGCTTTGCATACCATTTATAGATTTTGCAAATCTGTTTACCCAAGATTCTAAATTTTCTATATACTCTTCGGATTGTTCAAATTTATCTAAAAGGTTATATATAACAAATATAGATCCAATAAGTGCAAGTGCTAATAGTATAATGGTTATTATCATGAGAATAGCTCGTCGAATAATTTAGCTGCATCTGATCCTGAATTAAATGCGGATTCCTTTACCGTCTTCTTTGCTGGCTTTCCTTCCTTTGGAATAGGTGGATTATATATATCTGATTGAGCAGGAATGTGTTCCTTAATTTTATGCATTGGTGCACCTTTTAATGTTCTAACATTTTGTAACCCATTTTCTCCAAACTTCCATCTTTCATATTCAATACGTGAAGCCATCATATCAGCTTGATGTAATACATAAGGTAGATTGCAGGCCATTCTTGCATCAGGATTGAAACTCATTAAATATGGTTTATTAGAATCATCATACATTCCATCATGCAATTTAATCCCTAAAAATTCATTGTAGCTATATTTTATACCAAATTGATTTAATAAAAATAAACTACGATCTGGAACTAATGCGAATGGTGTTTCTGGATTAGCTTTATAAAGCTGGCCCTGATTCTTTCTGTGCCATTCACTTGGATTAGGAATATATGCATCATTATCCATATCTCCTATTTTACCTAGGTCATGATTAAGTGCACTGAATAATAATTCCTCTAATGAATAATTTTCCATATACCCTCCTGCACTTGTCCAACTATTGTATACCTCGAATGCACAATCCATAACCCTCAATACATGATCTACATAACCACCTATAAAGCAATTATGAAAATGTTCTCTTGAACTAGCTGGTGCGAACATCATTCTTTCTTCAAAATGTTTATACATTTCTAAAAGTTTCTCTTTACGCTCACCATCAAATTGATGATCTATTCGACCCATTAGGTCCGCCCAATTTTCTTTAATTTGTTTTTCGTCTAATTTCATATTATGTTATTATTATATCTATTACGCCTAATTTTAATGCATCCTTTGAATTGAGATACATATCTGTTTTTATATTTGCATCCCAAAACTTTTTATCTTTATGTGTTTTTGCTTCCAATAAATCATTTGCCATATTATTAAGATAGTCAAAATACTTTCCGGCAGCTTGAACATCAGATTGTTTACCAGAGGCCATTGATGAGCCTTCATGTAACATAATAGTGCTTCTTCTGCTAGCCATTCTCTTACCAGTACCAGCTGCTAATATTACTGCTGCTGCTGATAATGCTTTACCTCTACACATGGTATTCATTTTTATTCCTAGATTTTTATCTAAGCTTTCCATATAATCAATAATGCCAAACATTTCAAAAACATCTCCACCATTACTATCTATAACTAAATTAAGAGGTTCAAATTCTTTATCGGTGCCTGCATGAAATTTCATTATGGTTCTACACCTTGACATAAAATCATATAAAGCATAATCCTCAATCTCTCCACAAAGATAAATTACTCTATCTTCTACGTCAACAGCAAATTCAATTTCCCTATAAAGGTATTTTTTATAATCACTTGGCTGCTTATTAATTATTGAATCAGTCTGAACGGCATTATCATTAATATCCGTATTTGCAAAAGTACCTTCTTCTAAGGTTTCAATTCTTGGAGATTGGTATTCTTCTCCATATAAATTATCTGTCATAACTATCCTTTAAGTATTTGTTTAATATTCGTTGCAGAGTCTTCCGTATCTGGATGTGTATTACCAAATGCTTCTTCTACACTTTTACTGCTGTAACCTAATGCACATGCAAGGCGTTTACAAATTAATTTGAATTCATGTACGTCTAAATTATCCGTTACATCTAATTCAATCTTTTGGACCTCCTTGGAAAATGTCCCGCGTGTGTAAATTATCTTATCCATTTCTATCCTCGCTAATATACGGTGCTCTCGCATATGCTATTATTACATATATTATATTTAATCCCATCATCATCATGAATGAATTGAAGAATGATAATTCCTCAAATCCTAATATTGGACTTATTACAAAATTCCAAACTATAAATAATGGTAGTGTATAAAAAAAGAAAAATAATAATACTAGTGTTGTTATTACTGTTAATGATATTGCTAGTGTTATAAAATCTTTCATATTATATAATATACAAAAATTTTATCACCTATCCTAATTATTTCTTAATTTTCTTTGTGACTTTCTTTTTGATAGGAAAATACTTTCGCTGTATTTTATTGATAGCCGTTTGAATAGGCTTTTTATCTTTTTTTAATTTGGCCTTAGCTAATTTCTTTTTAAGATCATAAAGATTAGACATATCGGTTGCTTTAATCTTTTCACGTTCACGTTTAGTAGGTTTTTTCTTTTTCTTCTTAGAAACTATCTTAGTAGGTTTTATTGTACCTTTTAATTTAGGTTGTTCTTGACCTTTGTGATATACTGTTCCATCGGAATCTACAAATTCAGACATCCATTGCCATCCTGGAGGTCTACCTGTAGGTTTATATCTTGGTGCAATCTTTGGTTGTTCGGTAATTTTATTAACACAGCTGTAGCATAATGTTCCTGTAGCTTCAGATCCGACCTTATTCCAATTAAAGCATCTAGGTATATCTTTTAATAATGGCCAGGCCCAATAAGATTTATCCTCCTCACTGTTCCGGCATATCATGTAACGCTCACCTTTCTCGGTGTAGCATTTATATTCTATTTTAGTCTTTTTCTTTGCCATAACATTATTATGTGTTTATATTAAATATACAAAAAATAAATTAAATAACCAAATTTTACTATATATTTGTATAACCTTTTATGAAATCCTTTGGTCTGTCGCCTTTTGTACGCTTTTTATCTCCGACCTTTTTACGTATTCTTTTCTTAGAATCGCCTCTACGAGTTACTCCATGATATAATTCATGCTCATCAGGATCCTGATCCACTTCTTCACTTTCTATGACATCAATTAATTTATCAATAGACTTTGTAAATATTTTTCCTTCATGAACTTCGGTGTGCGCTTCGGCATTAGGTAGTATTTTTTCTTCCTCTAATGGTATATTCTCAAGATCATCCATTACAATATCTTTTTTTTCTATTTCAATCTTATCAATCAAGCTATTAGGATTAGGAGTCTTAGCTACTTCAGTATTCCAATTGTCCTCACTATATTCCTGATCATTTATTCTTGATTGATTGGTACTTACTCTTTCCTTTAGCTCAGCACTAGGATTAGGCCAGTCATTAGGTATTGGGTATGGGGTATTAAATTCCATACCATCAGGTATAGACATCTCTATACCATCATCTTTTTTTAATTGTGCAAATGCCATATTAGCTGCTACTACTAATGCTATCGCTAATGGATCAAATACAAATATAATTAATAATAGAAACCAGTTAACTACTTGATTCATATCCTTACCTGTAGTCTCTGCTAAATATTTTAATGGTCCTAATTCACTCTCCGCTTCATTGGACACTTCCTTATTTATTAAAGCAATATCGGTTTTATTAATAGAATCCATAATAGCTTCTGTTTTAACATTAATAATATCCCGTTCAGCTATTGAGGTTTTTAATTCACTCTGTAATGCTCTTCTTGCTGAGGATGATGATGTGGTAATTAATTGTCCTGATTCCTTATCTATATATTGTATCTGTGATGGATTAGATAAAGCTATACGCAAATCAGATATCGATTTAGATAATGATACCTTTTCAATTTTAAGATCTTCCTTAGTTTCCTGAAACCTAATATTTTTTTGGTTAAGCATAATAAGAGACTTATCCAACAGCTCTGATTGATTAGCAGTAGATTGATATGCACCAGATAGAAATCCATATATACCACCAGATGTAATTAATATTAAAATAAAACATGCAATGCCTAAATAAAATCTTAGAAATTTATTTATAGTATCCCAGTACTGGTATAATAATGAAGCTACGACTAATTTAGCAAACTCCAATGAGCCTGCCATTATAATTACCTCTGTGCTAGCTCCGGCAAATAATTTACTTAATCCAAATACTGAATAGAATGCTGCTGAACCAGATACGGCTAAAGCAGACAAAGCTATCAGGAATGGAAATAGTCGCTTCTTCATAATTAATCTTCAAGTTCCAGTAGATCTCTTGTCGCTTCCATTTTTGCTGTTAAAGTTTCAAGTGACTTAATAGTCTCAGCTACTGTTAATTGGTTACCTTCTAATTGCTTTACAATATGGCTTACCAAATTTTCCATCGCCTCTAATTGATTTAATAGTTGTTGTTTATATTTCATGTTCCTCTCCTTTATTTATTATATATAAATACTTAATATTATATTATTATTATATTAATATATTAATATATTATTATTATACTTTTTTTCCATTCGTTAATAGAAAATATACAAAATTAATCAATACGATCCTACTCTTTTACAGATTATTTTTATTTATTTTATTTCTTCGAATTTAACATCTTCTATTACTTCACAGAATAAAAAATTACCATCCTTATGAAATACTTTTGAAATGGTTTTATTATTATCTCTTAACCATTCAGCCCAAACCTTAACGATCCTATTTACATCATTAGATTTAATTCCATATGTATTAGGATGCATTTGATCTTCAGGTATGGCTCTGTGGATTGAGTATAGTGAACCTTTATAGTTCCAGATTTTATGTTTTAATGTCATAACGTATTGACTGCGAGTCAGCTTTTTATTTGTTACTTAATCGTAACCTGTTTTGGCTTTGCTTCATCTGCGATTGGTGCAAATAAAGTTAACAAGCCGTTTTCTAGTTTAGCTTCCAATTTTGATAAATCAAATCTTCCACTTATTCTCCATCCAAAGTTAAATGCTCGTTTAGCAATATTTCTCTGAATGTATTCTGCCCCGTTATGGCCAGCTTCTTTTTTATATTCTACTCGAAGTATATCTCCCTCAATAGTGAGCTCAATATCTTCTTTAGTTAACCCAACACAGGCAATATCAATATTAAGACCATCATTGGCCTCGTATATGTCTACTGGATGGTTTAGTTTAGTTGTATCCGCAAACTGATAGTCTACGTCTGTTTTGAAAAAGTCCTTGAATAGGACGTCGAATGGCGATGTGCCGAATGGTGTTAAATTTCCCATAATAAATCTCCTTAGATAATTTTAATTATTAAACATTATTGTTTTAACATAACTTGCTGACCCGCAGTATCAATAAGTTACTTTAATATAAATATACAAAAAATTTCTTTAACTACCAAATTAATAGTGAATTATTGGCGTAGTAAATACAATAGGAACTGATACAGAGCCTATAAGCATAGGAATCGGTGGATCAGTACAACAAGTTCCATTACTCCAACCACCTGTTGTACAATCATCTAGGACCTCCATAGATATAGTTAATGGATCCGCCGAGCATGTTGGACCTACAGTTACCTGAAAGCTCATAGTAAAAGGTCCAGCAGAGCTTGTTCCCCAATCTGGATCAAAGGTATTAACAAATCTCCAACCCGGTCCGAAATTATAACCACCAGTAAATGTATGCTGTAAATCCCATATCCAATTACCAGTAGAACCTGCAGGATTGCCAGGAGTGGTTATTGGCGTGAGGTTTGTAAATCCTGGTCCTAAAATAATTTGAAATGCATGTATCCAATTTATATTAATTCCAGTAAATGATTGAAGGGTATATGTGAGTGTAATTACCTGACCAGGTATAAATGTCCCCAATGGTAATCCAGGTGATGATGTTGGTGTATATGAATTGTTTTGAGTTCCAAGGCAGGGTTGTGACATAGCTGTTAAGCTAAATATAAAACATAATATAAATAATAACTTTTTCATCGTATTAAAGTAACCTTTCTTGTAAATCTATTATTATTAACAAATACACTAACCACATAAACACCAGCTGCACATTCATCACCCGTCCATGGTATATTTCCATCTGCTTCAAATATCCTATTACCCCATCTATTATATATCGTAATATACTCAATATTATCTGCGGATTTACCTCCTACAAAATATGTTTCATTAATGCCATCTTTGTTTGGTGTAAATGAGCTTGGAAAGAATAAAGTAGCGTATGGACATGGGTTTATAACTACTTGATAATCAGAGGTATCTCCATCACACCCAAACCTAGTCGTAAAAACTGTTATAAGGTAGTCTCCTGCACTATCAGGCCATTGCACGATGATAGTGTTATCTAGCGCAGAAATTATGTCTCCGCGCGTTATTGACCAATAGTATATTTTATCAGCTTCATAATCAACCTGATAAGATTGTGGTTGTAAAATTTCACAATCGTTATATGTTTCTTGAGCTAATAAATGAAAGGGTAGTAATATTAATACCCACCATCTCATATTAAAAGTGTTGGATTGGACCAGTGATAGGTCCATTATTTACGGTTACATTTATTGTAGTATTACATCCAGCCATAGAATAAGTTAATACGTAATTACCAACACCAGTAGATGGTTGAAAGTTATTACCTACAACACCTGTACCAGACCAGGATCCGCCTGCAGGACTTCCTACTAATGGTGTAGTTGGATCGCCAGGACAAAATGGTCCTAATGGATTACCAGATAGATCTAAAATAAA
>TARA_B110000495_G_scaffold89826_1_pt1 | contig 34771 bp, 30 predicted proteins | sample TARA_B110000495 | Tara Oceans TARA_B110000495 (sample SAMEA4398219) | marine metagenome | biome: Polar Biome; feature: [MES] marine water layer (ENVO:01000295) within the mesopelagic zone...; material: water (ENVO:00002006), including particulate matter (ENVO:01000060) such as...... | reverse complement strand
CGTAATGTAATGCTGCAGTATTTTACATCTGTACACCGGAGCCTTGTTGAAGATGGATTGTTTATGCTTGACGCATATGGGGGAAGTGATTCATTTATAGAAATGGACGAAGAGCGAGATCTTGATGGATTTACATATATATGGGACCAGAATCATGTAAATCCTATTACTGGTGATATTGTGAATTACATTCACTTTGAATTTCCAAATGGATCAAAAATTAAAAAAGCGTTCACGTACGAGTGGCGGTTTTGGACCCTTCCAGAAATTAAAGATGTACTTATTGAGGCTGGTTTCTCTGATGTTCATGTGTATTGGGAGGGAACAGACGAGGATGGAGATGGCGATGGTGTTTGGGAAATCAACACTCGGGGCGAAGCGTGTGCTGGCTGGGTGGCCTATATAGTTGCTGTTAAATAATGAAGTCGCTGATAGACATGTCTACTCCGGTTGGCGTGTGGTTAACTGAAGAGCTTTCTTTGGTTTCAAGGGTTCTCTTTGAACACCTAATAAACAAACACCCTGATGTAAATACATTATGCAACGAGCTTGCTACATACAAAGGGAAAATGCTGCGGCCCTCTCTATTGTTGTTGTCATGGAGAGTGTTACACCCAGACACAGAGACGCCACAGTCTGTCCGAGTTGCCGCTGGTGTTGTCGAACTGATACACCTTGCAACCCTGGTGCATGATGATGTGTTAGACGAAGCGGATTTACGCCGAGGCGCACGAACTATAAACAGTTTGCGTGGAAACGAAGCCGCGGTAATGCTAGGTGATTATTTATTATCAAGTGCGTTTTTGTTGTGCTCTACAATTAAAAACCCAGACTTAAACCTTTTGCTTGGTGAGGTTACCAACACGCTGTGTGCTGGCGAGGTGGTCCAGTTGTCTAACAGAAACAATATGGGCCTTACCCAAGAACAATATTTTCAAATTATTCATGACAAGACCGCTTCATTGATTGCAGCAAGTTGCGAGATGGGTGGTGTTTTAGGTGGTGGCAACGAAGTTCAAATTCGCGTGTTGCGTGAATTTGGTGATAAGGTGGGTACGGCGTTTCAAATAAAAGACGATCTTTTAGATTTGTTAGAGGAAGAAAATTTAGTGGGCAAGCCGGTTGGCAGAGATGCGGAAAAGGGCAAGTTAACCCTGCCTGTTATTGTGTTTTTACAAGAAAACCCTGATAAAAAAAGTGTTTTGTTAGATGTAATGAAGTCTGGAAATACAAAAACATTACGTGAAATATTACACAGCGCTGGTTCAATCCAGACGACTATTGAGCATGTAAACGAGCTTGTAACGACCGCTGTGGATGGTGTTATGGGTGAGTTTGAGGGCCCAACGGTTGCTCAAATGTGTGTTATGGTTGAGGGGTTACAAACAAATTAAACTCTGTTTATTGTTTGTGTGGACAATGGGGGTCTAAATTTATAATCAACCTGTGGTGTTTTGGTATCATGTCTTCGCAACTAATTCAGACTTGGTGTTTGTGTATTGGGTTGCGTGTTTATCCTGTTCGTCTAGTGGTTAAGACGGCCTATTAGGTTACAGGGGTTCGAATCCTCTATGGGAAGTTTTTGGTTATGCGCTTTGTTGCGCGAGTGGAGTGTGATTATGTTACCTAGAAGACCCCCTCGATCTGGACAGGTTGGTTTTTTGTATTTGCCACCGTATAGGGTTCAGGGCATTAGTGTGGCTGGCGAACAAACCGCTGTTCATATTCCTGAGTTAGATGTGGCTTTCGATGTTGGGTTGTGCCCCCGCCCCATATTATCCGCACCGTTTATTGCGCTAACACATGGGCATATGGATCATGTCGCTGGGCTTCCATATTATTTCAGCCAGCGCATGTTTCAAAAAATGGGTATCGGCACTTGTATTTGCCATAGCGAAATAGCGAGCGATATTCAATCAATGATGGGTGGGTGGGTCGACCTTGAGAGGCAATGTACGCCTCATAATATTATCCCCTTAGACCCAGAGGGTGAACACGAGATTAAACCAAACATAATGCTAAAGGGTATTGAGGCTAGCCACACGGTTCCTGCACTTTCGTATGTGGTTATGGAGCACAGAAAAAAACTGCTTGAAAAATATTCTGGGCTCCCACAAGAAAAACTACGGACGCTAAAACTTGATGGAAATGAAATAACGCAAACATTTAAGATACCCCTTGTTGCGTGTACTGGGGATACAGAAATGGGCGAACATCTGTTCAGGCCAGAGTTTATTAATGCTCCTATTGTTATTACAGAATGCACCTTCTTTGAAAGCGGTCATAAAAAACGTGCTTCAACCGGAAAGCATATTCATATTGACAATCTTGCAGAATTGGTGGAGGTGTGGGGGGCGAAACATATAGTTATTACACACACAAGCCGCCGAACAAGTCTTGATGCTATTAAAGAGTGTATAAAAGAAAAAATTGGTTGTGATCACGCAAGTAGAATACATGTTTTAATGGATCATAAAGAAAATAGAATTAGATATGAAAAACAGGTGGGTGAACACGAGGGTGTTGCGGTTGGTGGTGAATAAGTCATGGTAAATGATTCTTTTGACAATAGTATGCTTAAGTCTGATTTGCTTGCAATGTTACAGGCTGAGCACCCAACAATGTGCCGCAGGTGGTTTGATGATATACGGGTACTTGGTGTCACGGGTGGAGTAATATTAATCCAAATAATGGAACCGGTGCAGCTTAAATATCTCCAAAGATGTTGTGTGCAACAATTTGCTGATGCTGCGCAATCTGTTACCGGTAGGCTTCTTGGTGTTCGTTTTGTGGGCGATGAATCTGAGGAAACCCAACCGAGCGCTAGGTTAGTTTCTGGAGATTCTGTTGTGCTTGGCGCCGCGCCAGAAGAAGACATGCTTATAAGCCCGGACTATAACTTTGATAGTTTTGTTATTGGTCCCGGAAACAGGTTGGCACACGCCGCTGCTACGGCGGTTTCAAGTAGGCCTGGCCAAGCGTATAACCCGCTGTTTATTCACGGGGGGGTTGGTCTTGGAAAAACACACCTTCTCCAGTCAATTTGCCAAACCGCAATGCGTCTTCATGGCTCAATGAAAATCTATTATGTATCTTGCAATGGGTTTATGACTCAGTTTCTTGGTGCTGTACAAGCGGGAGAAATGTCCCTGTTTAGAAATAAGTTTAGAGCGTTTGACATGCTTGTTATAGATGATATTCATGATCTTTCAAAAAGAGATCAGACGCAAGAAGAGTTTTTTCACACATTTAACACACTGTTTCAGTCTGGAAAACAAATTGTTTTAAGTTCAGACGCCCCCCCGGGTGAAATTCCATATTTAGAGGAGCGGTTGATAAGCAGGTTTGGTTGTGGCCTTGTGGCGAGTGTTGATCCGCCGGGTTTTGAAACCCGGGTTGCCATTCTTACACAAAAGGCGAAAATGCGGGGCGTAGAACTAAGCGACGATGTGGCTTCGTATGTGGCGTCTCAACTAGACGCAAACATTCGCCAGCTCGAGGGCGCAATAACAAAACTCCAGGGTGTTGCAATGTTAGACCAGGTTGAAATAACACTAGCTTTGGCAAAACAGGTTATTGGTGGACGGGCGGTTTCTGAACAAGTAAAAAACACGTCTATTCAAGATATTCTTGATTGCATTTCTGGGTTTTATGATATTAAACTTACCGACCTATTGTCAAAAAAGAGGCACAAGTCTATTACGGTTCCAAGACAGGTTGGTATGTGGTTATCAAGAAAACACACCAGGTTTAGCCTTGAAGAAATCGGCGGGTACTTCGGCGGCAGAGACCACACAACGGTTATGCATGCAATAAAATCTATAGATACAAAACGTGGTGCTGATGATTTTTTTCAACGGGAAATTACTACAATAGAGGCACAATTATCGGACAAGGTTGGCCGCATTGCCAGATGACAGTCTTGTGGATAAGTCGTGGATTTGTGGAAAATATCACCCACACAAATAGGTCGTATACGGGCGCTAGGCACAGGACAATCAATCCTAACAACCGCTTGTGTAACGAACACACAACCTAAAGAACAAGTTGTGTACAATGATTCGTTTATATAAGTGTCTTTATTCGTGTTACTTATGTGTGTTTTGTGTTTCTATCCACATACCAACAGGTATTATTACTACGAAGACGAGTTATTTATATATATATGAGTCTACATACATTCTGTGGATGGAGTCTCTGTGTTGCTGATTAATGCCCAGGTCCTGAGCGTCTCACCCGCTGCTCCACTATCAATACTCTTAGACGCCATCTTTACACCACCTAGGATGTCTTCTGAGACGCCTGCAAGGAAAAGAGATATACCAGCACTAAATATAATCATATCCCTGACAGCGCCCCCTCGCCCTAGATAAAGAACATTAAAAATAAACTCTGTTGCCTCATCAAGCGTGGTTGCCTGCACCTCATTAATATTCCAAGTAGAAAGTCCAAACTCTTCTGGGTTGATTATTTTTTCAGTACAACCACTTTGATCAACAAACATTATTCGTGTTGGAGCAGACACGGAAACCTCATCTAGACCATCAAGAGCATGTACAACCGCAGACTTTGTTGTCCCACCAGAATAAAGCGCTTCTGCGATTGGTGCAACAAATGTAGAATCCCAAACACCCAATAGTTGTCTTCCAGCAGAACAAGGGTTTGTAAGTGGTCCAAGCAAGTTGAAGATTGTTGGTGTGCCAATTTGTTTTCGTACGCGCATTACATGGGCAACAGCAGGGTGGTGTTTTGGTGCAAAACAAAAACAGATTCCAGCATTTTGTAAACATAATTTTTGTTGCGACTGGCTTGCATGGATGTTTACACCAAGGCGTTCAAGTACTTCAGCAGACCCCCTGCCTGTTCTTGAAACATTTCCATGTTTAGCGACCCTTGCGCCACAAGAGGCAGAAACAATTCCAGCAGCAGTTGATACATTAAATGTTTTTGGCGCCCCACCAGTACCACAAGTGTCAAGAAGGGTCTCCGGCGAATCAAATGCAACACCAGTAACACACTCCTTCATTACCCTTGTTGCACCAAAAAGCTCTTCGCCAGTAGGAATCCTTACCGCAAGTGTTACTAAAAAACTCTTTATTTGTTCATCCAAAGCGTTCCCACTCATAATGACCCGAAAAGAATCAGACATTATCGATGCAGATAATGTCTCTCCATCGCGCAATCTGGAAATGGCCTGATCTAAAATATTTTGCGTATCCATACAATGAAGATGATACTTGTTTTACTACACAAACAAAGTCAGAGTATTATTCTCATTATGCTTGCAAATTCATATCTCCACCAGCTCGACCCATTTGCAATTCAAATTACAGAAACATTTGGGCTGCGGTGGTATGGGCTCGCATACATAACCGCATTTTTGATTGCCTGGGGTATTGTCCGGTGGATGGGGAAACAAAAACTATCACCCATACAACCAGACCGCGCTTCAGATTTTATTTTCGCAGGCGTGCTTGGAGTGCTCATTGGTGGTAGGTTGGGATACTGTGTGTTTTACGACCCATCGCTTTTATACACGTTTACAGATAGTTTTCCATGGTGGAGAGCGCTTGCAATCCAAGACGGCGGGATGGCAAGCCATGGCGGGATGGTTGGTGTTTTTATAGCGTTTGTTGTTTGGGGAAGAAAAAACAAAATATCCGTTTTACACCTGTTGGATATTGGAGCGCTCATTGCAACACCAGGATTATTTCTAGGAAGACTGGCAAATTTTATAAACGGAGAGTTGTGGGGAAAACAAATCCCCGAACAGATGCGCAGTGACCCACCTGCATGGTCGGTGAAATATCCTACTGAGATAACAGAGGTGTGGGCAAAAAACACGACAGAGTTCGAGGCAAGTCTTCAATCTCTAGAACCGCTGCGCACAACCATTTCTGGTGGAAACTCGTTTTATCAATCAGTAGTGCAGGAAATGTACGCAGGAAATAACCAGGTTATTTCTTTTGTACAACCACAACTCACAGCATGGTATCCATCGCAATTGTTTCAAGCGCTTGCTGAGGGGCCACTCTTGTTTTGTGTTCTACTGGCAATTTGGTGGAGACCACGAAACCCAGGTGTCATTGCGAGTAGCTTTCTTTTGTTTTATGGAGTCGGGCGAATAGTAACCGAGGTGTTTAGGCAACCAGACGAGGGGGTTGCAATTATTGCGGGCCTTTCAAGGGGTCAGCTCCTAAGCGTATCAATGGTGGTAACAGGAACCGCCCTCGTGTTGCTTTCCACAAAACTAAACACCACCAAGCTTGGCGGTTTTAAAAACACGCTGTAATAAAGCGCTTTACATTACTATTGCTGTAAAAGTGCGCCTGGTTGAACATTTGACCACCGCGCAACAAGTGACTCTATTAAAACCTTCATTGAAACGTTCGAGTGCAATTGCAGTTCAATGTCTGTAATAATATCTGTTAGAGCAACACCTTCAGCGACTCGATCGCCGCGAACACTACTGCGCGCCGCGTGACCAAACAACAAAAGAACCAACAAGAAAGCACGCCGGTTAGCCGCCTCCTTACTTGCGTTTTTATTTTCTTTTAACCACAAGGCAACAGAAGATTCTATAAACTCTGTAATCAGAACACACACGCGAACATACCCGCCGCGATTTTCTTGTGCTAAAAACCCAGAAATTTCTGTATACAACGCATACATACCTGTGGTAACAATTTCATACGCAAAACCAGGCGACCCGCCAGAGAGTTGCAGTACCCACCCAACATTATCACACTCTATCGCCAGGTTGCGGCTTTGAGACCACAACACCATTTCATCCTCGCCAAGTGGAGAAAACATAACCGATTGGCACCTACTAGTAATAGTTGGCAGAAGTAGATCCTCCCTTGATGTAACGAGGATTATAATTGTTCCAAGCGGCGGTTCCTCAAGAGTTTTTAAAAGTGAGTTTTGACCGGCCTCATCTAATAACTCTGCCTCATCAATAATAAAAACCTTTTTACCACCCTCAAAAGAGGTTTTAAAAGCTACTGAGTCGTGTGTTTTTCCATCCGAAGTTTTGCCACCAACAATTCGCTCCCGCAGCAAGTCAATAGGAATGTTTGTTTGTTTACGCTTTTGTAGTGCTGGATTTTGAGCCCAGGTCACATCTTCCTTGCAAATACAGTGCAAATCCCTAGAGTTGCTACGCCCAAGCAATCTTTCAGCAAACCACAGCGCTGTAAGGTGTTTACCCACGCCTTTTGGCCCAGAAAAGACCCACGCGTGGTGCAGGCGACCACCCTTAAGCGCAGACTCAAGCGCGTGTACCGCTTGTTGTTGACCAAATATTGAACTCATAAGCATGAAGTGTACACCACCAAAGAAGACAACCCAACAAGAAGAAACTATTTATCTATAAAGAAATAACGCACGTATATTTGTATGTAATTAAATGCACGCGAAAATAGACACAGGTGCACAAAAGACTAAAAATAAAACCACCACCTATACAGTGGAGTGGTGTTTCAATAATTGGAGTAGCCGTTGCCACCGGTTCATATATGGGCACAACCCCAGGCGCAATCGAAAACCACATGTCGTTCGTTCTTGTTTGCTTTTTACTCTCTTTTTTTTGGTTACTTTTGAATTTGATAACAAGCAAGAGGAAAACAATATATGACTTTTCAATCGTCGCCCTACTCTTGAGTTTTGCAGGATCACAAATTACCCCGCACACCGAAGGCTGGTTTCCATACGCTCAAAACAAACTAGTACTAGTTGATATTACTGCTCTTGAAACACCAAAAATACACAAAAACAAGCAACATGAAATGTCGCCTTTTGACTACAGGGAACAACAGGTTGCGTTTCTCGCATCCATATCTCCAGTACACCGAGGTCGCCCGACAACCGCAACAGTCGTCATGCGGGGAATACCAGACATAGTAAAAGGCGACGTGTTTCAGTGCCCAGGCTGGTTTATCAAAAGCACACAAAAAAAACACCCAAGATTTTATACAACATACAAAACGGCCAAGGTTGAAAAAAAACCACTATTCCAAATCGAAGCACTAGACCCACAACAAACCACACTATTCAAGGCTATATTTTTTGGTGTTAGAGATAGTGGTTGGAAAAACATAGCAAACCTGTTTAGAACATCAGGCATGTCCCATATTCTCGCTATGAGTGGAATGCACGTTGCACTTTTTGTGTTAGTGATTAACATCTTCTGTATAAAAAAGAACAGGGTTACTAAATTACTAGCCCTCTTGTTGGTTACGCTTTTTTTATGTTTATTTGTGGAACTTAGATCGCCACTAATTCGCGCAGTTAGTATGGGATTCGCCATCTACTGCACAGGTTCTCTGTACGCCAGGTGTAAAAACATTAGTATTGTGAGCGTGGTTCTTATTGTAATTTTATTGATTGACCCCAATCAAATACAATCGGTTTCGTTTCAGTTAACATTTTTAGTTGCCGGCGCCCTTTGCGTATTACTCCCGCAACTTACATGGGCCTTTATTGGCCCAAAAAACACAACAGCAAGCCCTCGTGTGCAATGCCAACGAAAAATAGTAACCGTGTGGATAATGGGCCTTTGTGCCTGGTGCACCTCGGCGCCCATAGTTGCCTATGTATTTCATACTATCTCGCCGTCTGGGATTATTTCAAACCTCCCCGCTGTCGGCGTTTTAACAATTGCTATATTTTTTGGAAGCATAAACATACTTTTGTATTTTTTGACAAACACAACATTCTTGGTCACAACAATTCCCCTGTCGTGCGGGCTAACGGCACTACTCTGTGTGGCGGAGACAACCCAAAAAATACCATACACACACTTTGATTCGGTGTACCCAACCGCAATAGTATCGGTCATGTTTTTCATTCTTTTTGCTGTGTGGTGTACGGTGTACACAAAAAGAAAATTTATATACCTAGCCACCATTGCGTTGATTATCTATACACAAAAAACAGACACAGCCGGCAGCGCCACCACAACTATTACCACAATTCAAGTCGGACACGGCACCTCTCACGTTATTCAAAACAACAAACACGCCGTGGTAATTGACGCGGGATCCAGAAACAATATTGATATAGGTTTCACAAAAATAATACCAACACTGCAAAAAACCAATGTAAAAACTATTGATTTGCTGTTAATTACCCACGCAGATTTAGACCACATAGGCGGAATCCCCGCGTTAATGGACACAGTCCCAATTCACACAATTGGTCTTACTACGCAAGCTGTTAAAAACGCAACTGTTCCACTACATATTATTCTCCGAATGGCGGAGGCGCGCGGTATTCAAATACAAACAGTTTCAAGGGGCACCACAATAATGGTAGGAGAACTGGTGTTCAAAATAATTTCCCCAAACAGCAAAAAACCCCACACAACAAAAAACGCAACATCGTTAGTTGTGCAGCTAACTACAAACGCTAAACAAGTGCTATTCACCGGCGATATAGATGAACACACAATACGTTCCCTTGACACGTCTCTACTAACACCTGACATTGTCGAGTTACCACACCACGGACAATGGAGTAAAGAATCTCAACTCTTTATAGACTCTTTGTGCCCAAAAATTGTTCTTCAATCCACAAACAAAACAAGGCATTCAAAAGACAGGTGGATTATCCCACTAAACACAGAGCGATATGTGACATCAACCGACGGTGATATAACAACCACAATATCAGAGTCAGGAGAAATACACATAGTTGGTTCTAAAAACCCTGCTACCATGGTGAAATGTTTATCACACTATTTTTACTAGCGTCGATCGCGGGATCACCAACCGTTGAGTTTAAACCGGTTCACACAAGTCTTATTTTTAACGAGCCAATACAGGTTATTGTTGAAGAATCAGACCCGTCAACAATGTATGTAGTAGAGAAAGACGGCCTTGTGCGATCAGCAAGCTTTGACGTAGATACAAAAGAAAAACCAATATTCCTAGACATAACAGACAGGGTAAAAATAACAAACGACGAGGAAGGGCTCCTCTCTTTTGTGTTCGACCCGAACCACAAGGAAAATGGCTGGATGTATGTTTGGTATTCAGCGCAGAATCCAAAAAGAGGTGTTCTTTCTAGATTTACAAGAGACAAGGACGAGGACGTGGTTGACAATACAACAGAACAGGTGCTATTAGAAGTAAGCGAGCCGTGGGGAAACCATAATGGCGGCACCGTTTTATTCGGCAAAGATGGCCTATTGTATTTAGGTATTGGGGATGGCGGCGCAGCAAACGACCCACACGGAAACAGTCAAAACACAAACACGCTGCTTGGTACGGTGATAAGGCTAGACGTTTCGTCGCCAGGTACATATACAATTCCAAAATCGAACCCACTAGTTGACAAAGAAAACGCCAGGGGGGAAATCTGGGCATGGGGGCTTCGCAATCCATGGAGAATGGCTTTCGATAGGCAGAGTGGAGAGCTTTGGATTGGAGATGTAGGGCAAAACGCCTGGGAAGAAGTGGACGTGGCGACCGGCGGCGAAAACTTCGGTTGGAACCACAGAGAAGGCAAACACCCTTTTGGAAAGCAAGGCGAGACAGAAGAAAAATTCACCCCACCAATACACGAGTATGGAAGACGCTCTGGCGGCTCAATCACCGGAGGATGTGTATACAGGGGTGAAAAAATACCAACACTTATCGGTGCGTATATATTTTCGGATTATATAAGCAAAAAAATATGGGTACTCATGCCCCAAAGCGAGGATGGAAAGCGAAGTGCAAAAAGAATAGCCAACCAAACCCCGCTCTCTATTGCTTCGTTTGGTGAAACACAAACTGGCGAAATACTTGCGTGCGGTTTCCCAAACCCCTACGCGCGAAAAGGGAAAATTTATTTACTTGTGGGTTCTGAACCAGCCTCATCAACGATACCCTGAAGCAATGTTTGCGCATCAACAGAATCATCCCTCCACTTAGGAACCAGCTTTCCACCAATAGTAAGCGTGGGGACGCCACGCTTTCTCACTTGGTTCTTCGACAATATATCAAGTCGCATTCTATTACCTACCTCTGCACTGTTTGTGACAGCGCGAACAGTCTTTGTGTCTTCTTTAACAATACCAGCCGCAAACGCAGTAGCAACACCCGGGTTTATTGGTCCACCCTGGCTCATTATCCAATCATGCATTTCCCATCGCGCGTCAACCCCACCCATAACAAACACCGCTTCTACAAGTTTTGATAAATAACAGGATCCTTCGTTTTTTATTGTGTAGCCAGAAACACCACTATTACAAGATTCGTCGATAGGGAAGTAGCGGAAAGCAAACGAAACCTTATCCCCATAACGTTCTAACAACACGGCAATTTCCGAGTTCAACTCCTTCGTATACGGTTCTTGATAATCACCCCAAACAATAATTTCAACAGGACCAGTGCCCCTCCAGGCTAGGCCCTCACCCCCTGGTGGAGAATATACTTTTCCACGACGCCAATCCCCATATAATTTTCCAGCGGCGTTTAAGGGCGCAGTAACACCACCGCCATTTTTTACAGCACTTGCAGCTTTTTCAACAAGTGATGGAATAGGTTCTTGTTGCCCCTTGTAATACCAAAGGTACTCAACCCCATTTATAAATACCATAGGTGTAAAGGAAATACCGAGCTCAACAGCGTCTTTAACATCGTCTTGCACAAGAATAAGAGTTTCGTCACTCATCATAAGTGGTACAAAAATAGCAGGGTCAAAACCAAGACCCAGCAAATCCGCCTCAAATGTTTGGTCAGTAAAACTACCACCCTGTTCGAACATCCACGTATGCATTCGTTCCCAGCCACTTTGACCATCAAGAATAGCTGCAGCCTCAACAGCCCTCGCAGCCCAACACGCATTCCCATGCAAAGTTCTTCCGTTCATAAACGTATTGCAATCGGCGCACATTGGAAAATGCTTTACCGATAACGAAACATCATCGCGATTCTCAACTATTTTTGCCAATTCTTTCTCGTACCGCTTACAGTCGGGACATTGGTAGTCTGTGAAAATAACAATTTCTACAGGCGCGCCTTGAGGACCAAATTGGCGCCTAGATTCCAGTAACCGCAAGGTAGACCCGTTGGTATTACCAGCAAGTATTTCACCCACATTTACCCTTCCCGCAAGTTCATCTGTTTTTTGTTGAAAAGAACCACTCCAAAACTGGGTAATTCCAAGCACCGCTGTTATCAACACAAAATATAACACGAATGGCCTTACTGGGCACGCCTTACTACCATCAGTGTTACAAGAGGGTAAACACTTTCGAGACGAAAATTCAACAACCACCCAAAAACAAATGTTACATACATGGGCGACGGCGCACCATACACAAAAATGTCCAATAAAAAACATTACAATAAAGAAGCCACAAGACCCCACGACACCTAGGCGCACAATCAAAGAAAACCTATGGAGAAGCGATGCTCGGCATAACCACACTCCTAAAAGCGCACCAAACCAAGCGACCCCAATAAAAGAAACTGGCCACCCAAGACCAGGAATACTTCCCCATGGCCCATTTGCTATTGCGTTACACCCACTATCTACACCACAACCTGGAGCGTGGGAGTACAAACCAAGCTTGGTTCCCGCGAGTACAAGCGAGCCCGTAATAGCCCCCAATAAAAAAAGTACTCCAGTTGTTGTAGTAACCCCGCTTCGAACAACGGCAACATTTTCGCTAATTGTATTTTTTGTATTCATAATTACATTTGCTCTGGAGCTTCTATTCCTAATACTTGCAATCCATCCATAATAATTCGCCCGGTTACATCCGCAAGTCGCAGCCTCGAACTCACTATCTTTGGATCTTCGTTCTTTAAAACTGGACACGACTGGTAAAACGAACTAAATGTCTCAGTAAGTTCGAATAACCATGTGCAAAGTCTATGTGGCTCAAGGTGTTTCACTGTGTCGTGTAAAACGTTGTTGTATTGTAATAATTGCAAGGCAAGTAATCTCTCCTGCGGTTCTTGAAGTATAAATGGCGCCACCCCCGTAACCCCACCGCCCTTACGGAGTAAGGAAGATATTCTCGCCGAGGCGTATTGTATGTACGGACCCGTGTTGCCCTCAAAAGCAACCATTCTATCCATATCAAAGACATAGTCTCGCACCAAATCACTCGATAAATCAGCATACTTGATAGCCCCAATACCAATCTGCCTTCCAATTGTTGCAAGTTCTTCCTTGCTCATAGTGTGTGTTGGAGATTTTGGATCTTCTGCCCGTTTTATGACTTCAGCTGTTCCTTTTTCTATAGCCTCTTCTAGCAGTGACTGAAGAGTGACACTTGAACCACTTCTTGTTTTGAGTGGCTTTTTGTCTTCACCCAACACAGAGCCAAAGGGAATATGAACAAATTCAATAGGTTCTCCGTCTGGGGTCTTATCCCAACCTATCAGTTTTGCAGCATCAAACAAATCTTTAAAATGATCACGTTGGCGAGCATCCACCACATATATAACAGTGTCAGCGCAGAGTGTTTGTGTCCTAAACTTCATAGCAGCCAAATCTGTTGTGGCGTACAAATATCCACCATCAGATTTTTGGATAAGCATAGGTCGCTCTCGGTTTTTAAAACGCACGACCATTGCACCATTGTCTTCCACGGCTAAATTTGAGTCTTTAAATTCCTGTACAACACTACCCAGTAAATCACGGTAAAAAGATTCACCACGGCTGTGCTCAGGTCCAATTTTTACATGTAACAAATCCATCGATGCAAACACAGAACGCATGGTGCAATCAATCAATTTTTCCCATTGCAAGTGAAGTGATTCGTCGCCCCGCTGAAGAGCGTTTAACACCGCCTTGGCTTTTGTTTGGGATTCAAGCGCACCTGTATTTTGTTCTTCAAGTTCTGCGAACCGGTGCGGCCCAGATTGTAAATTTTCAGCTGCACGAACACCACTAAAATCATCGCGCGCCTCTAATTGCGAGTCTTTGTATGCGATATTTAAATCATGCAAGGAAAGCAAGTCAAGATCAACACCGCTTGAAATCAATCGCTCTAAGACCATGGCAATTGGTAATCCCCAGTCACCAAGGTGATTTTCTCTATATACCTTTCGCCCTAGGCGCTCAAACAATCTTGCGAGGGTATCACCAATAATTGTTGCTCGAAGGTGACCCACATGAAGTTGTTTCGCAACATTCACTCCACACAAATCAATCGCCACCGGGTGCGTGCCCGCGTCTGGTGTTACACCAAGACACTCCCCACTCATGGCTTCAAGCTGCATAACAATCGCATCGTTTGTAAGCCGGATATTTATAAAACCCGGTCCCGCAACCTCTGAAGATTCCACCAACCCGTCGAAGTCGGTGTGTTCAATGACCTTCTCCGCAAGCTCCCTAGGGTTTTGCCCATTGCGTTTTCCAAGCCCCATAGCGCCGTTTGCTTGAAAATCACCATGTTCTTGGTTCTGTGATTTTTTAAGAACAGGGTCTATAGACTCCCACGGCGTTTCCAGGACAGCCCCAAACCCCTTCTGGAGGGCCTGTGTAATACTAGTTTGGATATTTATAGTCATAAGAAGTTAGGTGCGTAGAATACAGTTAAAAACGACTGGTAACTCCAATGTTATCATGTGCATATATGACTTCTCCAACTACAGAACCAACTACACGACTTGAGAAAATAGACCGCTGTGGCCACTTGCCCCATAGACCCCGTGTTTTGCTTGGCAAAATGGGTTTAGATGGGCACGACAGAGGCGTTAAACTCATAGCGCGGGCTTTGCGAGACAGCGGAATACATGTGATTTATTCAGGGTTGTGGCAAACTCCTCGAAGCCTTGCCATTTCAGCACGGGACGAAGACGCAGATGTAATAGCGTGTTCGATGATGAGTAACTCCCATCTCGTACTTGTCCCACGCCTTATGGAGGAGTTGAAAAATGTTGGCAGGCCAGAATTAACAGTGGATGTAGGTGGGATTATTCCCCAAGAAGACATCGACACATTAATAAAATGCGGTGTTCGCAGTGTGTACCACACCGGTACAAGCATGCTTGATATTGTAAAGGCTGTTTCTACAGCCACAACAGAGCACATCCCCCTTGATCTAGGCACGTCCTCAAAAACAGCTATGCTTGCAAGAAACATAAGCCTGATTGAAGAGGGCAAAGAGGTTGATGCCCCTAAAAAACGCCCACGTTCAATCACAGGATTTACCGGTTCACCAGGTGCAGGAAAATCTACACTGACAGCGGCAATGGCCACAGAAGCAGTTCGAAACGGGAAAAAAATCGCAATTATCGCGTACGACCCAATGAGCCCAATAAGCAGCGGCGCACTTCTTGGTGACCGACTTCGGGTTGACTTTAATAATGTTGACGAAAAAGTTTTCTATAGAAGTCTTGCTCGGGTGGGTGAAGACTACAGCACTTTGCCCGAAATCCTTGATTTAATTGGCGGAGCAGGGTTTGACTATGTGTTTGTAGAGACCGTAGGCGCAGGGCAGAACGACGTTGCTATTAGAGGTGTTGTTGACAAGACAGTTGTTGTTCTGGTCCCAGGCATGGGCGACTCAGTTCAAATGGACAAGGCGGGAATTTTAGAAATTGCCGATTTGTTTGTGGTGAATAAAGCAGATTACGATGGTGAAAGTGCACTTGTGCGAGAATTGCTCGATATAGCATCTGGCCGTGAAATATTTGAAACAATAGCAACACAAGGTAAGGGTGTGATTGAACTTCTACACCACATTATTCCAGAAGATTAATCTTTGAACACGGGTCTGTCTGCGATCTCAATATCCCATATAGAGGCGACTCCATCTGTATCAAGGAAATCTACACCCATACACCTGTCAACAACGACACCATAATCATCCAAGGCTATTTGTCCATGCATTGCAAATTTTGCTCGTAATATATCTTCTAAGTTACAAACATTATTTCTAGCGTGTCCACTTGGGTACATGATGAGACCACTGTCGTATTTGTTTCCGTTTTTCATACCAATACAGACTGAGGTAGGTATTCCATCAGGATACTTATCGTCGTATTCTTGGCCGCCATGTTCAAAGAAAATAGTTTCCATAATTTTTCTTGTATCGCTTGAATTCACTGCATCAATATCAAAGTCATACGGAGTGAGCATAAGCTTTTTCCAATGCTCATCATTTGGCGCAGAAAAGAAGCCTATGCCTTCTTCTATAATAACCATATGCGCCTTTTGCAGCATTGCCGAAACAATATAGACCATGGAATGATCCGCTGATTGCCTTGTTTTCGGGTCGCGCTTAGCGGGGTCTCCAATAATCCCGAATGCTGGTTCGTATGCAGTAATTTTTATATTGTCGATTGTGGTTGGGTCCACAGCAATTTCTGGATGCTCTTTTACAAGATTCAATAAACCCTGCAGCGCTCCTGCGGATTGGTGTTCGTATAACCCAATTTTAAAATGCATTCCCATAACCGCAAACCCACTACCACTATGCGACAACATTACATCAAAAGGTGAATCGCCATCTGTTTTTTCAAATTGCCTGAACATAGATTCTGGATTGCGAAAAATATCCCCAGGCCCCATGAACCCAGACATTGCACGCTTCATTGCAACTATGGCAACCTCTGTACTTATTGCCGCTGACGATCCTTTTGAATCTGAAAGTTGTTTTCCCGCACGAATAGCGCGCCAAGGTATGAAGTGTGCCACAGACATGCCAATGGCGGACTCAATTTGTTCTGGTGTTGCACCACACATTGCACCCCAAACAGCTGCCGATGCGATTGCACCGTGCACAACATGGTCAATTTTGTATGTTTTTAAACTAAATACCTCAGCAAGGCGGCCGCGAATTTCATCATGTAAAATCATACCTCTTAACGCAGTTGCTCCATCAAGGCCCATAACCTGAGCCGCGGCGACAGGCACGCTGTAAAAGTCGTTATGACCAAACTCACCCGCGGTGTGACCGCGTTCGGGGTTGTACCCAAAATTAGTTCCGTTCGAATCCCACTCGCGAACAGCAGCGCAGTTTGCAAGAATTGCTTTTTCTGGAAACACCGACGCGGTAGACCCAAAAACGGTCGCACCACCATCGGTTGTGAATTGTAGCGCTTCGTTACGCAGCACCGTGGGCGCGTTTGTTTTGACTGCAATAGCAGAGAGGCCACATAAAACAGCGTCAGTGAAGAATAGTTTTGTTTTATCAATAACATCTTGGTTTGGGGTACCAAGTGAATTACGCATGAAATCTACTGCAAACTGCCCGATTCCCAATGCTTGATTTGAATTTTTTCGAAGAGTAACGAACGTTTCAGTATTTGTTGTCATATTCAATGTTGTAATACGGCATCAACCTGGTCAATAGAACCAAGAATAACACCTGTTCTTTGATGAAGCCCATCAGGCTTAATTTCTAAAATCCGCTCACCGCCAGCAACAGCCTTCCCACCAGCTTGCTCAATAATCATTGCCATTGGGTTTGCCTCATACATGAGGCGGAGCTTTCCTTCTGGTTTTGTATCTGTTGGCGGGTATAGAAACACACCGCCTTTTAACAAAATGCGGTGAACATCAGCAACCATGGATCCGATGTACCGACTTGAATATTCGTTTTCGTGCGCCCATCGAAGATACGATTGTATGTTGTCAGAAAACTTATTCGTATACGCCTCGTTTATGGAATATGTTTTGTTTTCAGACGGAATCTTCAACCCTTTTGATACGAGTACAAAAGACCCAATAGCGTGGTCGAGCACAAACATATCGACACCATTACCAGTGGTCAACACTAGAACGGTGGACGACCCATACAACACATAACCTGCGGCCACCTGCTCTACTCCTGGCCGAAGCATCGCCTCTTCTCTTGACCCTAAGTCACCCAGGCGCAAAACACTAAATATAGTTCCAACACCAACAGACGAATCTATATTTGAAGAACCGTCAAGGGGATCAAAAAGGACAGCATACTTACCACCATCTGTTCGTTTGCGAAGCAAGAATGGGGTCTCGTTTTCTTCACTAGCAAGAATGCCAATGTTATCCCTATCCCCCAAACACCGCAAAATAATTTCGTTTGCAATTACATCGAGTTTTTGTTGGGTTTCGCCTTGGATGTTTTGTTCACCAATATCACCAATAACATCCTGAATTCTGGCACACCGAACCTTGTTCCCTATTGCTTTTGTGGCGAGTGAAATCGCAGATAGAATCCACGTAAACTCACCTGTTGCACCAGGGTGTTTTTGTTCTTCAGCCAGAATACTGCTCTGAAGGCTTGTAAGGTTGTCTTGTGTCCATTGCTGTTTCATAATCAAGTTCACACAGTTGGTTTTTGATACGATGTCCAAAATTACCAAAACGTGAGAGATGTATTCTACCACCACACAACAATCAAGAAAAGATACAACCATGCCAACCCCAGAAACAACACCAGTAATTATTGCAGCGAAAAGAACCCCAGTTGGGCGTTTTTTAGGCGGTTTATCCCGCGTTCCAGCACCACAACTTGGCGCTTGGGCGATCGAAGCGGCTCTCAAAGATTCTGGGGCGCAGGCTAGCGAAATTGACGAATGTATTATGGGTTGTGTTTTGCAAGCGGGCCTTGGACAAAATCCAGCTAGGCAAGCAGCCCTTATGGCGGGTTTGCCAGACACTATTTCAGCCGTTACCGTCAACAAGGTGTGCGGCAGTGGACTGCAATCAGTCATGCAAGCTTCGCAATCTATCAAGGCTGGAGAAAACAAAACTGTTGTAGCTGGCGGTATGGAAAACATGTCCATCGCCCCACACCTTGCTCACGTTCGAGGCGGTATTAAGTTTGGGCCCGGCACAATGATAGATCACATGCAACATGATGGCCTTACGTGTCCGTTTGAAGGCTGGGGCATGGGAAATGCTGCAGAATGGGTCGCCGAAGAATTTTCTATTACCCGAGAAGCACAAGACGAACTTTCAGCGGGCTCGCATCAAAAAGCAGCGCGCGGCGCAAGCGAAGGTTGGTTTAGCGAAGAAATAATTACTCTTGAAGCAAGCCAAATTAAACAACGTGCGGACGTTACACAAGACGAAGGCGTGCGGGAAGACTCAACAACCGAGTCCCTAGGAAAACTTAGACCAGCATTTTCAAAAAACGGCTCGGTAACTGCCGGAAACGCCTCCCAAATTTCAGATGGAGGCGCTGCGGTTGTAGTAACAACAAAAGAAAACGCTATAAAAACAGGTGTTGAAGTGTTGGCAACCATCACAGACTCTAACACTGTTGGTGTAGAACCCAAAAAGATATTCACTGCACCAGGAATTGGTATCGAGCAACTACTTCAACGAAACAACCTTACAGTGGACGATATTGATATCTTTGAAATCAACGAAGCGTTTGCAGTCCAGGTAATTCAGAATATGCAACACCTTGGGGTTAATCCAGACAAAGTAAACATAGGCGGAGGCGGAATTGCACTGGGTCACCCAATTGGCGGTTCTGGTACTAGAGTTCTTGTAACCCTACTTCACCATATGAAACGCACCTCAGCAAAACGCGGAATCGTGAGTTTGTGTTTAGGTGGCGGCAACGCAGTTTCAATGTTGCTCGAGCGCGATTAAGTTTATTTAGTAAACGCCACGGGCCGAATTGTTTTCGCCTGGTTACTAGATGGCCGTCGAATTCGAACACTATTGCGTGCTGTAATTTTTGGTCGACTCGCCTGTTGTTTTTTTGGTGCAACTGGTCTTTTCATTTCACATCACTCCTTGTTTACAACCCAATATCTTCAGCCCACAAATCAGGCTTTTCGTTTTGCAAACGCTGCATTAATTCTATACACCTTTTGTCGTTAAGTACAGAAACTTTTACTCCATTCGAGCGCATAAGGTCTTCAGCACCAATAAATGTACTGTTTTCTCCCACTACAACTGTTTTTACACCAAATAACAGTGTTGTTCCGGTACACATTATGCAGGGACTTAAAGTAGAAACAAGCGTCAATTCCGCCCAATCTCTTCTTCGTCCGGCATTTCTAAAACAGACTACTTCTGCGTGTGCAGTTGGGTCACCTGTTTGTACTCGCTCATTATGCCCTCTTGAAACAATTTCTCCGCCCCTGTTGACAAGAACAGAGCCAATAGGAATCCCGCCCTCGCTCCAAGATTTTTCAGCTTGAGTTATTGCCTCTTGTATCCAACGTTGTTCACTCATCTATAGTGCTTCCGCTCACGAGTATGTTTGGTGATGGAGGAGTTTTAGAAGGAATTAACCACACACGCGAATCTGAAACAGCCCAGTGTTCAAACGGCGCAGACGTGAGCCGTATGCTCGCTTCTTCATACCCGCCACTCGGTGAAGGGAATGTAACATCAGCCTCAGCAGAAAGACCACGGACCCGCAACTCTGTAATGTGGTACGCAACCTGATTATCTATCGTTAAAGGAATCGCACCACCTAATTTGTTTGAAACAATAGAGTACGTTTTGGGCGTCATACCTTTTGGTAAATTAAAAACAATAATATCCATGCCACCGTATTGCGAATGTGCGTATAAAAGTACCTCTGCAAGTATTGTTGGCACGGGCTCATTAGCCGAATTTGGATTCGACAATATAACACCGCCTTCTACCGGAGGGTATGTTGCGATATTTGCGCAACCGCCAAGAAAGAAACATAACAACAGAGAAGTAATGGTTTGCATACGAAAAGTGTAGCACGAAACAGATCTCTGTTACGCAGTACCACGCCATCGAACAGGCAAAGAATGCTCAACCCCAACCGTGTCTGCTAGCTTCCCAACCATGAAATCTATTACATCGTCAAGCGACTCTGGGTTCATATAAAAGCCTGGCGACAGGGGTGCAATTACACCACCCGCTTCAGCAACTGTCGTTAAGTTTCGCAGATCAATCAAACTGATTGGACTTTCACGATGTGCTAAGACAAGTGTCCTTCGTTCTTTCAAGGTAACAGCCGCAGCTCTTTGTACGAGAGATGTTGTAATGCCAGAAGCGATTGCTCCAAGTGTGTTACTGGAGCAAGGGAGCACAACCATACCGTCGTGTAAAAAAGTACCCGATGCAATAGTCGCACCCAAGTCGTTGTTATTATGCACAACCAACAAAGCGCTTTGATCAGAGACACCCAGTGTTGTAGCATCTACTTTTGAAATCCCTAATTCTTCTGCAAGGAGCCTTTTCCCCAAAGTAGAAACAGTGAGATGAACCTCAACCCCAGCATCCACTAATACCCGAATGAATCGCGTAAGGTAGGGTGCGCCGGACGCACCAGTCACACCAATAACAATTCGCTTATTCATTCTTCGGTTTCTCCATCCATTAATATACCAACAACCATACCTGGCGACGGCTCTCGTAACAAAACAACGTCTTGGTTCTGCAGACCACCAACAACTTCGGCGTAGGAATCACTGAAGGAGCCAATTGTAATTTCATGTTGCTTATACCCACCACTTGCCTGTTTCCACACCCATATTGTTCCGCCGCTTCGATGAATTGAATGGATTGGAACAAAAAGCACATCGTTGATGTTTTCCACAAAAACTTCAGCAGAACATCGCATAGATGGCTTTAAAGGGGCGCCTTGCAAATCTGTAATTTTTAATTCAACAGTGTAATCGCGACGATTTGGATCACGCCAGCCACCACCTTCAGCAAGTACACCAACAGAGAGCACTTCTCCCTCAAACACAAAGTCCGGAAGTGCGTCGCAGGTAACGGTTGCCCTTTGCCCGCCTGTAATAAGACCACTCAGTGCTTCGTTTACTTTGACACGGGCTATCATGTTTGACGTATCTGGAATTGTCATAACCAGTTGGTTTCTGTACAGGTTTTGTCCGACATCTAAGGGTTGATTCTCTTCGCGACTTCTTCCCATGCTTGAAGCATACACAACCATTCCATTTGCTGGCGCTACAACAATACACTTTTCAAGTTGCCCTCGTCTTTTTTCTAGCAACTCAACATGCGAAGCAAGTTTGTTTTCTTTCGTTTCGATATTAGATTGAGAGGTTTTAATTTCAGACGCAAGTCGCTCGGTTGCCCTTTCGTACTCGTCTTTTGCTTGTTGCAAATCCGATTCTTTAATCTGTTTTTGTTGAAGATGGGTGTAGTTTTCGTACACCACGACATCTAAGTTTGCTTTTTTAAGCGTTGCGCTTGCATTTAACAATGCAATTTCGTCTTGGTCTAACTCGTCCCTACTTAAAAACTTCTGTTCGAACAACAATGTCGAAGACTCAAACTTTTTAAAAAGCCTCTGGTAGTTTTTATCCGCTGTTTGAACGGCAAGCGCCAAGTCTTGTCTTGTTGCTACAACCTCACCCTCTTGCCATGACTGCAACGCAAGCGTCCCTAAATCGATTGCAAGTTGTTTTGCCGCTAGCTCAGAATCACGCTTTTTCTCCGTGATAGAAAAACCTGACCGCGCATTTTGTAACTCATTTTTTCCTGCATCAACACTGATTTCAGAGTTTCGAATATCGTCTTTGATTTTTTCGTCGTTTAGACGCAACAAGACATCGCCCTGCGCCACACGCGACCCCTCTTCCACCAACTCGATAATAGTTGCCCCAGATTCTAGATGGTTGTAAATATTAATTTGGTTTTTTGATGCCAGCTCTCCCGAAGAGGGAACCGAAACGTCAAAAGAACCTACTACAACCGTATACAACTCACCAGAAAATACCTGCTCGGTTTTTCCACCGCCGCTGCCCAGCATCCAGACGACGCCAATTACTAACACTGCTAGTGATACTAGAACCCCTGTTATTGATATACCTTTGTTATGCATTATGTAAATTGTAAACCTATTTGGTCAATCCTTTTATCCTGTTGGAAATTTTAATGTCCCATCCTCATGAATACGAAGTTGCCCTGCTTGCAGCAAATAATCAACGATCGACAACTCTAAATCCCGCCTTGCGCTATCCCTTGAGTCTTTTGCACCCTGCAAGTCAGAAATTGCCCTTGTTTGATCCAAAACAGAAACCCTGTCAGGGTCAGCGTTGATCGAATCGAGCCCAAGCTTTGCAATATCTACATTTCTTTCTTGGAGATCAAGGGTAAATTGATACACCGTGATGCTTCTAAGAGCTGACCGAACCTCTACAGCAACAGTGTCTTTTGATTCGCGATAGCTTCGTTTTGATTTTTCGAGATCGATTTGTTTTTGGCGAACAAGAATTCGTTCCGTTTCCTTATCAAGGGGAACACTAAACGAGAATCCAGCAATGAAGTCCAAGTCTTCTCCAGAAAACTTCACTGGCTTGTCTGTATCACTGCCTGTTTCTACTCCAGCAGTAAATGTAGCATCAGGTAACAAACTATTTATGGCGTTGGCCACGTCGCGTTTCGCATCGCCAAGTTGGTTGTATTTGTTTTGTAAATCAAGACGAAACAACAATGCCTGCACAACTGCATCTGAAACATTTACCTGTGGCGGCGATACTCCAATAGTAGTAGGGACGATGTCAATGTCTGATTCAATAGGCCACCCGATTCGAATTTTAAAACGGTCTAGTGCAAGTCGATACCGCTCCCAGGATTGGCTTAACGAAGCAACAGCAGCTAACGCTTGGTTTTCTGCGTCAGCCGAGTCGTATAGACGCGCTCTACCAGAGGAGTATAAAGCCGCCTGGCGACTTGCAAGTTGTTGCAAAGAATCAACACCCATTTGCGCATTGTGTAATGATTGTTTTTGAACGGCAAGCGAAAGGTAATCGCCGGTTATCACTCTATAGAACGTTCTTCTATACCGTTCGTATGTTCTTGCGCTATAGACTAGATTACGCTTGGCTTGAATGAGTGATTCACGTGCAACCGCCCCAGAACCACTCAGTAATGGAATTTCTAAACTAACTCCAAGGTCCGTACCAGAGGAATCTCCAGCCGTTGTTGAACCTTGAACCGATTTTAAGAACGAGGTGAGTGCAGTTGCTGAAAGTGTTCCACCGTTATATAAATTTTGGCTAACCTGAAAATCATTAATAACACTTACGGTAGTGTCGTACATACCGCCTGTTGAATCTGCATCGACCACGGTTCTGATGGAATTAGAAAACCTTGGTCCCCAGAGATGCAACTCATGTAACAAAGAGAGTGTTGTGGACACATAGTCATATCTTGCGAACTCAATCTCTTTTGCGTACGTGTTCGCCCAACCGAGGGCTTCTTTCAAAGTAAGCGGTTCGCTATGCAGTGCAATATTTGCTTCCGCATTTTGCAAAGCCTCGGCAATTTCCATGGCATCTATTTCTTTTGCCGAAACAAACACTAACTCTTCACTTGTTGGATTAACGGTATTTGGGTTGGTGTTTTCAATAGCCTCATCAAATGATGTATCAATCTGAAAACCAGAACTAGGCGCAACGGCACCTATTGATTCGCTTCGTTCAACCATCAACTGATCTACTCTGTTATCTATTTGTTTAAGGCTGCTATCGCACCCTGTAACCAGAAATAGTAAAAATAAAGAAATACGTTTCATTTCGAGGTGGATTCTATCATCTTAACCAACCTGATATCATAAAGGCTACAACACCAATGCCAACGCAAAACAAACAATACGCAAACCTCTGGGTTTTTGAACACCCCGTTATCCAAGATAAATTAACGGTAATTCGCGATAAAAACACAAAACACGTACAGTTTCGTCGTTTGTTAAATGAAATTGCGGGTTTAATGTTTTTTCAACTCTCTCGAAAGTATGAAACAAAACAGGTAAAAGTTTGTACTCCTGTTGAGGAGTCGACAGGTGTGCAACTTGCAAATCCGATCACGCTTGTGCCTATATTACGGGCAGGTATTGGAATGACAGACGGAATCCTTGCAATGATTCCAGAGGCTAGGGTCGGGCACATAGGGCTTTTTAGGAACGAAAAAACAAAGGAGCCGGTGCCATACTATTGCAAGCTGCCCAAAGACATTGCAAGTGGACCCGTTCTGCTCATTGATCCTATGCTTGCTACCGGCGGCTCAGCCTCCTATGCGGCAACCGTACTAGCAGAGCACGGTTGCACCGACGTACAAATGGTATGTCTTGTGACGGCTCCAGAAGGTGTTCAAAAAATGCAAAAGGAGCACCCGTCCCTTTCTATATATACAGCGTCATTAGACAGATGTTTAAATGAAAACGGATACATCCTTCCAGGCCTAGGTGATGCCGGAGATAGAATTTTCGGAACCCTATAATGGCGTCACCTTCGATTAACTTTTCAGATTCAACGCAGGTTTGCGATGCCCTGTTAAAAGCAACCAAAATATTACTTGAGTTTTCAGGGCGGTCTGGTTGCACGCACCAACTCCCCGCAAAAGGAAACCTGTTGGTTTCTGGTGATTTGCACGACAACCCAATACACCTTGCCAAAATTACAAAACTGGCAAATTTAGATGTACCAACAAACCATGTTTTATTTCAAGAACTCATTCACTCCACAAGCGACAGCGCTCTAGACTTAAGTTATCGAATGCTTGTACGTGTCGCCTTGTTGGTTTGTATGTATCCGGGTCAGGTTCATCCAATATTAGCAAACCACGAATTATCACAAGCCACAGACTGTGCAATAACAAAGGGCGGCGACGAATTGGTTTCAAAGTTTAATGATGGCGTGTCCCACGTGTTTGGCAACACTTCTAAAAAAGTAACAAAAGCCCTGCATGATTTTATTATGGCTATGCCCTTAGCACTCCGTACCTCGTCAGGACTTATGTGCCTGCACAGTTTACCCAATAACAAAAGTATGAAATCATTCGATACAGATATACTTGCACGAAAGTTACAACCTAAAGACTTAATTGGCGAACAAGGTTCGGGGTATATGGTTGTTTGGGGTAGGGACCATACCGAAGAACAAGTACATAAACTTGCTCAATATTGGGGCGTAAAACTATTTTGCTTAGGGCATGCCTGGGTCCCCGAGGGAATAAACAAGGTTTTTAACAACACGATTCAGCTTAACAGTGATCACAACAACGGTACTGTTGTTTCTATTCCGCTTGAAACTATTTCAAGCGCAGGCAGAACCGTGCTTGATGCAATTAAACTAAACACGGTTTCAATTGAAGTACAAGAACTGTAAATGTCTACCCCACCACCAATCGTACTAGGATTAGAATTTTCTCAGCGAGATGGCTTCGTTGCGATTGATGCTGGAGACAAAGGGTGCCAAGAAATCGCAGTGGAAGTAGGTAACCGCGAAGCGGACGCTATTTTTCCCGCAATTGATGATTTGGCACGAACGCTTCAAGTTTCACCAAACACCATCGGACTTATAGCAGTGAGTATTGGGCCAGGTAGTTTTACAGGACTTCGGACAGCAGTTGCAATTGCAAAAATGCATGCATACTCAACAGGCGCACATATTATTGCTGTTGAAACAGCGGTTGTGCAAGCCGAAACTATCCAGATGGGCGATGGTCCCTTTTTTGTTTTTTCAGGAGTAAAAGGAAACGAGGCTTGGTTCTCAAAAGTCTATAAAGAAGATGCGATTTGGAGGTGCGATGCAAAACACGTACTTGTTAATGAGGTTACTGGGATTGATGAACCAATGGCAATCATTTCAAACGGCAACGTGCCACGACTCATTACAGAAGCCGCAGAAGCTACCGGCACCCCCTTATATACAATAACTCCAAGAGCAAGCCACCTTATACATATAGCCAAGCAACTACATGTATCTGGCGTGCACACAAGTGCAGAAAAACTGCGACCCCTCTATCCAAGAGAACCAGAGGCTGTGCGGTTGTGGAACGCGAAAAAATCACCCACAACCCCTAAACAACCAAAGTAACGCGAAGGTGTTTGGTCCGATAAAACACCACTACGTATATTGCGGGCTATAAATCACTGTGTAACTGGTAATTATTACCCAAACTTACACACGCGTGTGAAGTTGCGTAGTTTTGGAGACGAAGTGTGGGTCTGGGCAGTGTAGGAAAGCTAAATGCAACCCACTGCCACCTCCATTAAGCCAGAAAGGTCCTATTGCTATGACAAACAAATCAAACGACAAACAAGTGTTTACTACTGGCGAAGCAGCAAAGATATGCAGTGTTTCGCAACAAACAATAATCCGCTGTTTCGATAGTGGGCGACTGCAGGGGTTTAAAGTTCCCGGATCTCGATTCCGAAGAATTCCGCGCGCAGAACTTGTTAGGTTTATGCAACAAAACAATATGGACATGGCCGAACTTGGCCCATCAGTGCTTCAAGTATTAGTCATTGGTTTAAGCGCAGCAGAAACAGACTCTATTATTCAAACACATGCGTCTGGACATAACGTAAAAATTCACCACGCAAACGATGCATGGGAAGCCGGGTTTAAAGCAAAAGAATGTTCACCAGAACTAATCTTACTTAGCACCGCAGTGCAGGGTGTTCAAAAAAGTTCTATTCAATCGACACTGATCACACAAAGTGGCGTCGAACCAATGATTGTGATTGTAGAAAAACCTAACAAAAACATACATGCGCCAGCACAAAACATCGGACAACAAGAAATTATTAAACAAGCGGTACTAGAGCTGCTTTCAGCGTAACAACGCAACACGGAATTGGACAGAAAGGCCCTAATTTATGAAAAACACAAAATACAACACGAGTGATACAACGAAGGTTGCCACAGCAAAAATACATGTATTACTGTTCGGTACTGAAGCCAAATCCATAGAATCGCTTCGCGCAACACTTGAGGTAGCGGGCCATACGGTTACTCACGAAAAGACCGCACTCGGCGTGGAAAAATCATTATGTACTAATGAGTTTGAAGCCATCTTTGTATCAACCGATTCAAAATCTGGCGTAACTGCAGAATTGTTCGAGACATTATCGTTGATTAAACCAAACTTAATTGTTGCTGGTTTTGCAACAAACCCAACACCTGATGACGTAATCCAATTCGTAAGATGTGGAGGGTGTGATTTCTTTTCGTTTCCAGACGAATACAATTTTGTGAACTACCGACTTCAACTTCTTATTCAAAAGCAAAAGATAGATGCACAAGCTCAACATAACGCATCAAACGCACAACAGGTGATTGAACAAATAGAAGAAGAAAATGACGCACTAAGCAAAGAACTTGCGAACAACCACTGCGAAACTGAAAAGAAGATTCAACAAGTAGCAATGGGCGCAGAGTTCCAAACCCTCGTAAGCCAGGAGTTAGAAGTGGAATCAATGCTTCGCACCGCCCTTGGCTATATGCTTACGAGAGTTGGCGCAATGAACGCAGTTGTGTACCTTCGAGAAGGGACATCAGACTGGGGAATTGGCGCATACATCAACTACGATCGACAACCAGAGCAGTTTCAATCTTTAATTGATGTTTTAGGCCCTGCGGTTTGCCACAGCGTTGGGTCTAACGATGAAATCCAAATCTATAAAAATGGCGGCCTTTTTGCTGACCAATACGGCTTAGACTCAGTTGATTTTTCCGGCAGCGAGGTTGTAACGTGCAGTTGTTACTCAGGGAAAAAGTGTATGGCTGTTGTAACCTTGTTCCGAGACGAGTCACGATCGTTTGATGCTGATTGTATTGACACCATCGATACTCTTCGGGCTATTTTTGGACAACAACTTGGAACTATTCTAAAAATCCATCAACGAGCAGAAACGCAATGGCCAAGCGAATCATATGGCGATGATGACTGGTCAATTGATACAGCTGCGTAACACTAAACCTAGTGCCCGGAAATTATGCGAATATTATGTTCGCCAATCACTTCACTAATCTGCTGTACTAGTTTAGACTCAATAACAACTCGCTTTTGACTACGAATAGTAGTTGTGTGCTCACCAGAAATCACATGAACCACCACCTCTGCAGGTGTTGCACCACTTGAGGTCTTTGCTGCTCCCGCTTGTTTGATTAACCCTGAAACAAACTCCATTTGCCCCTTCGTTGCGCCGTTTGACTCAGCCTTGTGAAAAGTAAATTCAATTCGTTTCGCAAGATATAAAGGGGCATCGTTTAAGGTTGTAATCCTATCGACTATTATCTGTAACTCGCCCCGCGAGCGATCTGGCTTACCCTCAACCAAAACAATGGCGTCTTGCTGTAGAAGAGCCGCATATTTTTGATAAGCGTTTGAGAATATAACACACTCAACTTTTCCAACTCGGTCTTGTAGGCTAAGGATTGCCATTTTTTGACCAGCGCTTTTGCCACTTCTAACAACCACTATTCGTACGCCTGTAAGCACACCGCCAACAACAATTCGCCGACCATCTTTGCTTGTTTGAAGAGAAAGTACGCTATCAGTACACCAGGCCTCCAGGGCTTCTCCGCATTCATCAAGCGGATGTCCAGAAACATGAATCCCAAGCACTTCTTTTTCTTGTTCGAGCGCCTGGCTTTTGGTCCATGGTTTTACCTTAGGTAACTCATCTAGCTGTTCAACATTTTCTGTTGCCTCGGTTTGCTCACTAACACCAAACAGGCCCCCTTGACCAGATTCTTTATCTTTTACCGCCGAGGCACCAATAGAAATAGCCTTGTCCATAACCGCTAGAAGCGATGCCCTAGACTCAACGCCATGAATAGAATCAAAAGCACCACCACGAATCAGCGACTCAATGGTCGCCCGATTTGCTGATTTTCCACTAACGCGTGAACAAAAATCAAAGATAGATTTGTAATCGCCCGCATCGTTGCGTTCACTTACTATCGCCTCAACAGCAGTATTCCCAGCGCCCTTGACAGCACCTAAGCCGAAACGAATTTGACCGCAAAGGTTTGTTCGTTCTTCATCTTCGTTGTAAGAAACAGAAAACAGTGCATCTGACTGGTTAATATCAGGAGAGCCGACCTCGATACCCACATGCTTATTTGCTGAGGTGTGGTCTGGAAACATCGTCCGTTTGCAATCGGCAATGTACGGCGCCCAATCCTCAGTCTTTTTAGCCGCGCTCTCAAACGTGAGCACCGCAGCCATATATTGGACAGGGAAATAGGTTTTTAAATACGCGGTTTGGTACGCAATAATCGAATAACCAGTGGAGTGACTTTTGTTAAACCCATATCCTGCAAACTTAAGAATCAAATCAAACAGTTCATCAGCCAACTTTTTGTCTAACCCTTTTTCAACAGCACCGTTAACAAATTTTGGTCTGTTCGCATTGATAACTTTATGTTTCTTTTTGCCAATCGCCTTAATCAATGTGTATGCATCTCGTAGCGGGATATCACCTAACGTATGCACAATTTGCATAACCTGTTCCTGGTACACCATAATGCCATAGGTTTCTTCGGTGAACCTGTCCACAATATCGTGAATTACAGGAACCTCTTCTTCACCATTTTTACGGCTGCAGAACACCTCAATAAGTTCCATTGGTCCTGGTCGAAAGAGAGCATTTGCCGCAATCAAATCTTCGAGCTTTGTAGGCTTCATTGTTTTTAACAAGCGCCGCATACCACCTGATTCAAACTGGAATACCCCTGCAGTATCACCGCGACGGAACAAATCTATTACCCTGTTATCCTCTAGGTTTATTCGCTCAAGATCAAGTGGATGCGAATCAGTTTTTTTGTTTTTTCCAACAGCGTTCCATATAACATCGTCATGCAAACTCTGTCGAACCAGTTCTTTGCATAACTCAATTGTAGAGAGGGTACGAAGACCCAAAAAGTCCATTTTTAACAACCCAATTTTTTCGCAAGTTGGACCATCCCACTGCGTTACTGTTTCGTTGTTGCCGCTAGCTCTACAAAGAGGAACAATGTTTTCAAGGGGTTCTGTAGCAATAACAACACCCGCCGCATGAACACCAACATGGCGAGCATGATTTTCGAGGGCCATAGCCGTATCCACAACTGTCTTCACTTCGCGAGAGTCGTCGTACGCTTTTTGAAACTCTTCGTTTTTCTTTAATGCGTTTTCAATGCTAATATTGAGCTCAGGCGGAATCATGTTTGCTAACCGCTGTCCATCGCCCGGCGTTAACCCATGCACACGTGCTACATCTTTAATTGCAGCACGAGCCTTTAGCCGACCAAAGGTGATAATTTGCGCAACGTGCCCATATTTTTTACGTACGAAATCAATCACTCTGCCACGGCCATCTTGGCAAATATCGATATCAATATCTGGATATTCAGACCTATCTGGGTCTGTAAAGCGTTCAAACAACAACCCATACTTAACAGGGCAGGCGTTTGATAAACCAAGTACATATCCAACCATAGTCCCGACACCAGACCCGCGCGCATTCGCTGGAATGTTGTTCTGCCTTGCCCAATCTACAAAGTCCCAAACAATTAAAAAATACGCACTAATATTTTTGTCAGACAGAATGCGTAACTCGCGTTCTAGACGAGCGCGAATTTCATCTGTAATACCCTCAACACCATATCGCCAAACTAGACCCGCTTCACACAAATTCTGTAACGCCAGGTCACAATCTTTTTTCAATTCTTCTTCGCTTACATCTGTATCGACCTGCGAATCATATGGGTGCAAAGTAAAACGCTGGCACTGTTCCTTAAACCACTTTGTAGGATCACCTTTTTTGAATGGTGCAATTTTATCTGGACCAGTGACACGCACCACTGGCGCATGACTTTTGGTTACATCAAAAGTAACATCGCAACGGTCTGCAATTTTGGCGCTGTTTTCTACTGCGTCTGGAAGGTCTTTAAATAACTCTAGCATCTGTTCGGGCGATTTAACGTAGAGGTCCTTCGGGTAGTAGAATCGCTCTGTTTCAAGTTTTTGTTTTTGCATCGAGATGCAACACAACGTATCGTGTGCATTCCAATCTTCTTCACCTAAAAAGTGAGCATCGTTGTCGCACACAATTGGAATCTGTAATTCACGAGCAAGTTTAACAAGGTGTGGATTAATAGCCATTTGCTCTTGCACTTCATGTCGCTGCAACTCTATATAAAACCGAGGCTCACCATTTTCATTCGGAGCAAATGTTTTTGCGTGCCACAAAGCCTCTTGTTTTGCTAGCTCCCAGCAACCCTCGTCTCCGCTTTCAACATAATTACACAAGTGGTATGCAATAGAGCTTCCAAGGTGGCCATTGATAGCAATCAACCCATCGGACCATTTTTCAAGTGTTTTATGATCCATTCTTGGTTTGTAATAAAAACCGTTTAAGAACGAGTCTGAACTTAGTTTTACAATGTTGTCCCAGCCCGTGTTATTTTCGGCTAACAACACAAGGTGAAAACCGCGATCACGAATGCCCGTTGGTTTTCTTTCGGTTCTGTCGCCGATTGCCACGTACGCCTCAATACCTAGAATTGGTTTCACGTTTGCTTCAATCGCTTTTGTATAAAACTCGAAAGCTCCATACAAGTTACCGTGGTCAGTAACCGCAACCGAATTCATCCCCAAATCTTTTACTCGCTGCAACAGATCGCTAATTTTATTACCACCATCTAAGAGTGAGTATTCACTGTGTAGATGAAGGTGGACAAACGAGTTTTTTGCTGTTTTTGTGCTCAATAGTGCATCCTTGCGGTTCGCTTATGATACCACCCCCCGTATTGGGGATATGATGAAAGAAATATTGTGATGCAACAATTTCAACTAAAGTCAGTTACCCCAACAACAGCGCCCGGAAAAATTGCCGCTCTGGTCTTTGCTATTGTCTTTTTCTTGCCCATTTTAGCACTCGCGCTTATTGCTGTCCTGGTTGCTCTTGTCGTGTTTTCCCTGTTGTTTTGCGTTGGATTTGTGAAAATCAAATTGCAATCAATCACAAACAGGTCTCGTGATAATGAAGGAAGAAAGAACGTAAAAGTTAGAAAGTAAAGACCTTTACGCGGTCTCTTGTTCTACAAGATGCTGATACGAGGCGTGCAGTTGTTGCGTAGTTTTTCCAACACCACTACCAATAGCTTGTTCTTGCACACCGCTTTCATCGCCCTGCACCGCAACGCGGAAGTTGACAACCGGCAACACGCCCCAGCTAGAGTTGGTGAGAAACACTTCGTCCCCACCCAAAACATCATCAAACGTAAGAGTCGTCTTGCTCGTGCCAATTCCAAGGTCATCAGCAAGAGAAATAACTGCTTGCCGCGTCACCCCAGGCAGCACGGCGGACGGTTCCTCATCCTTACCCTCTTCACCCCGCGCTGTTGGAGTAAACAGAGTGCCGTCTCGGACTATGAAAATATTACTTACTGACCCACCGGCGACGGTAGCGTTGGGAGTTAACCAAATTGCTTCGCCACACTGTTGCATCGCAGCAAGTTGCAGATTTAAAAGCCTTGACCAGTAATTAAGAGTTTTGTGTCCAGCACCAAACTCGTATGGATTGATTCTGCCGCTCGCTAATGTAACAGCAACGCCATTTTCGTAAAAAGTCGGTGGATATGCGGTGGGCGGTTGCGTTTGAATAACAATTGTTGGATCACCACCGCCACTGCTCCCTGTTTGTTGAAGCATGTTCAAATCCCCGCCGGTGATAGTTATTCTCATCCTTGCGGAGGCTTGTTTATTTTCTTGTAATGTCAACTGAAGCGCTTCAATCAACGGTTCAACCTTTAAACTTTCTGTTAATCGCAAGAGGCTAGCGGAATGCGCAATCCGATCCATGTGCTCTCTCGCACGAAAAACTTTACCGTTCTTAGCAAGCATTGTTTCAAACAACCCAACGCCATGCTGAAACCCCGCATCAAATACCCCAACGGTCGCTTCACTGTCTTCAACGAATGTGCCATTTATCCAAACCTTCATTGCTCGCTCCCCGTGAATACACCAGCAATACGCAGGGGCTCTTCTTCGCCCATACACACAACCCGGAGACCGCCAATAACTTGTTCACCCACTTCAATCGAGGCTACATGGGTTGCAGTTCCGTCACCATAAAAATCACTGTCGCCATCCGAAACAACAACAACAATAGAAACGCCCTGGGCATCAGCCTGCCGTAAGGCCCTTTGCAATGTGGTTGCAAGAATTGATTGTAGTAACGGATCGATTACAACCGCTTCGATTACATTTGGGTTTTCAGCAAAACGCGGAACAAGTTGTAAGACCTCTTCTTGAATGTGATACGCAACACCCGCTTCGTTTTTTGAAGACCACCACGAAACAGATCCGGCGAACAATAGAACAACACAAATCCAAATGAAACGTTTAGCTTTGCTCACCCTAATTATCCTCGGTTATGTGTTGAAGCGCCCTCGCCCTACCTAACAATAATTCTGGATCATCATTTCGAGGGGCTAGGTTGAATACCCATGTATTTGTTGCAACACTGTTTTCGTTAGTTTGTTTCTCTGTCATTATTGGTTCATAACCATCTCGCTCAAGACGAACGTCATAATTGCCGTCAAAAATATAATGCACCAATACTGGAGTTCGCCCTACTTCGCGGCCATTAAGCCAAACAAGCGCTCCCACCGGCTCGCTTTGAATAGAGATAACTTTTTCACCACAACCTGTAAGGACAAGTAACAACACAAGCAAGCAAATAATTTTTTGTGCAAAAGCCATAGCCCTGCAATTATACCCTGCACAACTTTCTGTTTTGGAGTTAATCAAACTCATCTCCACGGAAAGTAGAGGCAAGATAGTGCTTCTTCACCAATTCATCGTTAATTATGGTTTTTGGATCACCATCACGCAAGTTTTTACCGCTATCGATAATGTATGCACGGTCGCAAATATGCAGTGTTTGTTGAACCGCGTGGTCTGTGACCAGAATTGCAATTCCGGAATCGGCTAATTTGCGAACCTCTTTCTGAACATCCTCAACAGTGTGCGGGTCAACAGCAGCAAATGGCTCATCTAATAAAATTAATTTTGGCCGGGTAATTAATGCGCGAGCGATTTCTAATCGACGTCGCTCACCACCGGAGCATGTTCTTGCATACTG
>TARA_B110000495_G_scaffold198185_2_pt1 | contig 35436 bp, 12 predicted proteins | sample TARA_B110000495 | Tara Oceans TARA_B110000495 (sample SAMEA4398219) | marine metagenome | biome: Polar Biome; feature: [MES] marine water layer (ENVO:01000295) within the mesopelagic zone...; material: water (ENVO:00002006), including particulate matter (ENVO:01000060) such... | reverse complement strand
GACCCCAAGGTTTTCAGCTACTACTTCCCCTCGGACGATCAATCGTGCTGGCTCGCCTCTGGCGCTCCTGTCTTCGATATGCAGGCCGTCACCGAGATGGAGCGCAAAGCCAAGGGCCAGACTCCGGACACCGGCTACCTCGTCACCCAGCAAGACGAGCGGGTGATATTCGACATGATGCGCGACGGCACCGGGGATATCGAGATATGGGAGAGGCCGAAGGCTGGCCTCCGCTACTGCCTCATCATCGATCCCGCCAACAACATCACCCAGACCATCGGAGCAAATCCAGACGCGAACTCAATCAACGTGTGGCGATCAGGATACCACGACATCCTAACGAATCGATGGATGGTGGCCAAGAAGGTCGCGAGGGTGAAAGCACCATACCGCGCCGATGGCGACGAGGTTGCTGGCCATGCCGTTCGCCTGTCCAAATTCTACGGCCGTTGCATCGTGGCCCAGGAGGTCAACATCGGCCTCGATATCCTGCGCCTGCTCCAACTGGCTCGGATCCCGCTCTACAAGCGCCGGCCCATGTCGCACCGAACCGGGAAGATCGAGGAGCAAATCGGATTCAAGATGGACGCATCCAACCGGGAAGCGATCATCCAAGGCCTCGCCGCCGCGATCCGCAACAAGGACATCGAGGTGCATTGCCTCCACACGCTGGCCGAATACAAGACGTTCATCCGTAAGCCCAATGGCCGTGCCGAGGCCTCGCTCAACAACCACGATGACGATGTGATGGCCGACGCGATCGCATGGGAGGTGATGCCGAGCGCCACCGAATACCGAGAGATCCAAGCAAAGCACCAGGATCCCCCAGACAACCGGACATGGAAGCGAGTCTCCGGGAAGTGGTGATGGGAGCTTGACGCAGATCATGCCACCGTGTAGTTCTTTCTCGATTAGTGCGGTATTTCAGTAGGTAGAAATCTAGCCTCATAAGCTAGAAGTCGTCGGTTCGAGTCCGACCCGCGCAACCAAGCCCCTGTAGCTCAGTAGTTAGAGCAGCGGACTAATAACCCGTGTGCGTTGGTTCAATTCCAACCGGGGCGCTCCATTCTCCCAACACCATGACCGACGCCAAAGCTACCCACATCGCCCTTGCGAAAACCTACCGGAAGAGTCTCGACGACATCCTCCAAGAGATGAAACGGCAGCTCATGGAGATTCACAACGGGAGTCCGGAAGATTTCGAAGACTGGGCGGAGGCCATCGCCCAACACACTCTCTCGATCCGCGACCTTGAAAGCGCGATCATGCGCCAAGGGATGACGCTCAAGAGCATCGGCTATGAACAAAGAAAACGCGCACTTATACCTACCACTAGTCCAAGCTCTCGTTGACGGAAATGATGTCCAACAGATACGTGGCGAGGGGTGGCTAAATATCAAAGATCCCACGCTCGTAAGGGAGCCAGAATGCTACCGCATCAAGCCTAAGCCTCTGGTCCCCTACCGCGAAGAAAACAAACTCCAAGCTAAGAGCTACGATCCTTCGTCGTCCGTCGTCGAGAAAACTGCCGATGATCTGAAGCTCTAATTTTCCGAACATAGCGGGTATCCCCGCAACATCAGGGCGTATCATGGTTTCGACTGAATGAATGACCCGATCAATAGCATACCGAGGTTGGCCAGTTGGCCTCGTTAAAAGCTGGCCACACAATCCAAATGGCAACAACGTCATTCGCGGACAGTTCGGACATCGCGCAATCTCGCAAGAGTTGCTCTCCCTCCCAGCTTAAAGCAAACACGGCTCCCGCAATGATCCGATAAGCGGGATGCTTCAAAACGGATCGACCAACGGTTTCCTGCATCCATCAAATGTAGGTGGTGGAGGATGAGGATGGTTTACCAAAACCGGATTCGTCCCCAAAGGTTGATCCCGCCGACCGCAAGGAACAGGGATTCCATAAGTATGTTCGAAGTTGATCGGAGATGAGTTCAGGACAGGGGTTCGATCCCCCTTACGTCCACCATCCTCCAATACGTGTGCCAGGTGGCGGGGCTGCAGCCTTCGGGGTTCGATTCTCTGACACGTTCCATTTACCACCGGACAAATAGCCCGCCGCGCCCCTTATCAAGCGCCCCCGATCCGTGACACTCTACCGGCATGGGAAGAAAATGGCGCAACCTCGGGGATTTGAACGCAAACGAACTTTCCGGAGGCGAGAAGTTCAGCACCCCACGGGCTAAACGGCTGGCGGCCAGTGTCGTCGGGATTTCTCAACGTGAAAACGAACGCCAGCAGGCTGCGAATGCCAAAGGTAAGAAGGAAGCCGCAGACAAGCAAGCCAAGGACACGGCCGACCGTCACAAGGCCCAGGCCGATGCCAGCGAGGCCAACCGCAAGCGCAACATCCGAGCAGGATCAGCGGCCGGGATGGAAACCAAGACCGACGTCGACAGCGGCAAGACCGTCATCGACACCCATGCCGATGGAGCGCCGAAGTTTAAACCGAAAGAGATCGGCAAGCCGGTGGAGATCGGAAAACAGACCACTGCTTTCAAAGGCGAGGACGGAAACACCCACCAACCGGCGCGATCCAACATCATGCTGGGCGGAGGTGGCGGAGATGGAGCAGCCGGAGCAGGAGGTACCACATCAAAGGCCATACTCGGGCAGGAGATCCGGGATGATCGTGGTAAGCACTCGATGGTCACGCCATCCAGCACCACCAACCCGGACGGCATCAAGTATGTCACTGGCACCGACCCGACCACTGGACAGCCCACCAAGCAGGCCGTGGGGATCGATCAGGCCAAGTATGACGACGCCAAGCGCAAGGAGGATTACGACTTCAAGAAGAACGAAATCGCCCTGAGAGAGAACAGCGTGAAGCAGACGCGCGCGGTATTCGATCCGAAGTATGAGCCGGTCAAAAAGGCATTCGATGAGTCAGAGAAAGAGCTCAAGACCTTCACCGAAGGGAAATACGATTACAAGCAAGTCGGCACCACCTGGACAAAGACCGACAAGAAGACGGGAGTTACCACGGCAATCTCTCCCAAGGAAGCTGAGATCCACCAACGCGATTGGGATGAAACAAAGAAGAAGTCCCGGGATGCCACCGAAGCCCACAACCGGATGTTTTCGACCGAGAGCAACCTGCAACTCAACGAGGCCAAGATCGCCAAGGAAAAGCTCGACCTCGAAGCCGAAAAGATCCGAGGAGACTCCGGACTACCCGCAGATGATGGCGGAGTAGCCAAAATTCTCGCCCGGGCAGAGTCAGGCGAAAGAGTCTTACAGGAGGAGCTCGACGATGCCAACCTCTCAGCCATCGGCCTCGATCCGAAGGCATGGAACTTTGAACCGGCCACCGACGAGGACGGGAAGCCAATCGGCCCCGAAACATTCGCCGTTCCTACCGATCCCAACGCAAAGCCCGAGAAACCCCGACAACTGGGCGTTCCAGAAGTCACCGATATCCCGATTGGCGAGTATATCGATGATGCCGACCGATTCGCCGAGCAGTTCAAGGGGATCGTCAACCCATTTAGCCTATCGGTGGACAAGACCGCAGGCGGGATCACGATCATCAAGCGTGACGGTAAGCAGGTCGCGTTTATGAAGCAGGACAAGGAGACGGGAAACCCGTATATCATCCTAAACGGCTCGCAACTCAACGATCAGATCAAACAAACGATCGCCTTCGGAGGAACCGAGGGCATGGATGTGTATCTCCACTCCCACGGTAGCCCGAACCCCACGCGCGAGGCGCAATGGATCGCCGGAGTGTTCCAGACGTTTCGAGACGATCCGGCAATGCAGGAGGAAGCCGCCGCACAGGCCAAGCTCCTCGAGCTGGGCGCGGATCCCGCATCGATCTACCGCAAGGTGCGGTCGGGCGATCTCTCCGTTCAACGCGGCGAGGCACTGATGAAGGATCTCTATGGCGGAACCCTAAAGGCCACCGATCCGACCAGTCCCGAAGCTCTGGACAGGTATATGCACGAACAGGCATCCCCCGAGTTTCGATCCCGCTACGCCATCGCCAAGGGAACCCGCGACACCGCAGGCCTGAACGCAGTCAAGAACGAGTACCTATCCCAATGGTTTGTAGAGAACCGCATGAAGCCTGGAGTCACGTTCGCCAGCAGGCTCCTCGCTGAAAAGGTGATGAGCGGCGAGTTTCGCAATATCGAGAAGGCCGGATCAATCGGAAGCGAAGCAGCCCAGGTAGCTGGCAGTATGATCGGGATGCTTGGCGCGATCCCGATGATGTCAGGCCTCGGTTTCTATGGCGTGGTCGACGACGATGCCCAAGCTGCATTTAACAAGAACGTCGAGAACTACGGACGGGGATCGCGAAACACATGGCGCGGTTGGGAGATGACCCGCCAGAAGTGGACGACCAAAGAGGGCAAGGCCGGATTCAAGGTGCTCAATGATGCTCGAGGATTATTGTTGGCGCAGATCGGAGCCCAGGACGCACACCCGGAGAGCGTCGACAGTAAAATTTGGAAGGATGGCTACGTCAAATCCCTCCAAGCCGTGAAGGATGCAGCGTATGCCATGCACAAGATCGCTGGCCTCGAAGAAGGCTGGGAGATCACCCCCGAGGATATCGACAAACTCGACTGGATGCCCAACGCATACGCATTGACCGGCGACCGCTCCATCCTCGATTCCTACTTCACCGCACTGATGGAGGATCACGGCAGTCGGCAAGCCCAAGAGTACCTAGCTGAACTGACGGCCGGCAGGAATCCGTTCATGGCCGGGATCATCGGCGGAGCTCATGCACCACCGGAAGAGGTCGGACTGGAGATCCTATCGACCATCCTCACCGGAGGAACCTCCAAGATCGTCATGGGCGGCACGAAAGCAGCCGCCGCGATCCGAGCAACCAAGAAAGGGACGCAGGTTGCTGGACGGCTCAACAAGCTCCGCGCGAAAGCTCATGGAGTCGCCGCAGATTTCAAAGCCCTCGGATTGATGAAGGACACCGTTGCCAAACCCCTCGGGAAGCTGGGCAAGGCATCGAACAAGGGTGTTCAGCTCGGAAAGGTAGCTCTTGTATCCGGGGTCCAAGAAACCTTCGAGGAAGGCGCGATGGCCTTGGCCGACCGCAACGCAACGGCGGGATCCCTTGCCCATGATGCAGGGATTGGCTTCCTTGCCGGTTTCTTCCTGGCTCCTGCTATGGGTGGTCTCGCTGGTCCGGTGCATAACCACAAGGAGCAGGCCAAGCGAAAGGAGTCGGCCGCCGCATTCGCCGCCGCCTACAACGAGTCCGGGAAGGGCGATCCGGACTTCGTTCCTCTCACTCCTGAGAGAGCAGAGATGGCGATGGTTCTCAGCTCGCCCAAGGAGCACCTAAAGGTATGGGAATCCTACGAAGCCGCAGAAGCCAATCACGAAGCATCCGCCCGGGCTGCAGGACAGGAGGGAGCGACCAACGAGGTTCTGAACCAACATTCTCGCAACCAAGCAGCCTTACAACAGGCCATCGATGGCGTCGTTAAATTCGCAGCAGCCAGGGCGGAGGCCGTCCAAGCCGTGGAAGCTCTCCCCGCAGAGCATCGCGGCAAAGCAGGTGCGATCCTCAAGCTCGTCACTGGCCGGGGCGATCTCCTCACCGGTGCCGAGCGCAAAGCAGCCGGATCCCTGACCACGGCCGAGGGCATGCCCTTTTTCGCCGACGTCAATGGCGAGACAGTCGTCACCGATGAAGGCCGCGCCGAGACGATGATGCACTTCCCGGAGATCGGCGCACTCATCCAGACCACCGAGAGCCAAGCCCTCGTCGATCAACAACTTTCCCCGGCCGGATCCGAGACAAGTGGGGCGGAGAGTGATGAATCCGACGCTCCAGGTGTTGCGAACCCCACCGAAGACGAATCCGGCTCGGGAATCCCTTCACCCGAACAACAGGCCGCACCGACCGGCAATAGCGCCCCGCAAGCCACCGAACTGGATGCGATCGAGTATGAATTCGCACGGCAGGACAATCCCGAGCTTGCGGATATCCCCGAAGCTGTCCAACAGGCGTTTGAATCTGGCCAGCCAGTGAGCGACAGCCTTGCCACCGCTTCCGGCATCGAGATCCCATCCGACTACGTGAAGGATGGAAACCGGTGGGTATCAAATCCCCTTGAAGGGCAAGCCTCGCCCCCTGCAACTACGGGGAAAACCACCAGTGAGCAATCATCTCTCCCGAGCATCGAGCCCCGCCCGTCACTCAAGAGCCAATACGATGGCCACGGGAAGGAAGCGCAGAAGGCCTGGGACGAAAAGAACGGCGAACACTACACCCCATACGGACGGCCAAAGGTAAATGCTGGACCGCTAAAGGCACCGAAACCCCCGACACCACCTGATTACCCCACTTTTCCCAACGATGGAACGGCAACGGAGATGCGCGCAGCTATTAAAGCGCAAGAAAGATGGACCGAGGCATGGGGCGACACTTATCATACTGATGGGACATTGAAATACGTTCCAGGTTCAATCCCTCAACGAACACCGCAGCCACCGAAAGCCCCGAAAGCCCCGACGACATTGAAGGAATGGGAGGCGGCCAAGGCGAAGCTAGTGGACGACTTCAAAGCAGGCCGCGAAGTCAGCGCAAAGGATGCCGAGCGCCACGGCCTCTCCATACCGAAGGACTACACGAAGCAGGGCGGGAAGCTCCGCAAGAAAGAGGATGCCATGGATCGGCCAACTGTCACTGAGGCAGAGCTCGAGACAGGCCAGAAACTCGCCACCGAGATCATCGAAGAGCTCGAAGCCGCATTCCCCAACCTCAAGGGCAGGTTGAGCCAGCGCGACAACTACGGAGAGTTCTTCACCGGAGGAGTCGGCGCGAAGACGAACGGCACTCTTGAGCTCTACCCCCTCGACATCGCCGCCGCATCGAAGATCGCCAAGAGCACCGCAGCCCTAAAAAAAGAGATCACTTCCACGATCATCGGGCATGAGGTCATCCACATGGCACAGGTCGAGGCCGTGCGATCCGAATGGGAATCAGCCAAGAAGCAAGGACACACCGGGAAGTTTAGCGCCTTCTGGACAAAGCGATACGGCGAGATATTCACCGAACTGAGCCAGTCTCAGACGTTGATGGACACCTTCAAGCAGATCTACGACACCCAACCACTGAACAGCAAAATTGGCTCAACATGGGATCATATCCCGGAATCGAGTCAGGCCGTGGAAGGCATTCGTATCCTGATGGAAGTCTTTGGCGATGGCTCCCGCACCGAGGAGCAGCGTGTATTCTCCGAGCTTTTCCGCGCGGAGCTCCAGGAACACACCGGGACAGCCGCTTTCCTCCGATCGATGCTCGATGCACTCAAGGCGATCTATTCCAAGCTCGCCGATGGATCCCCGTTCTCTGCATCGATCAACAGCCATATCAAGTCGGTCGATGCGATCTACGCCGAGTTGACGGCCAGTGAGGCGAGCCTCGATGACGGATCCATCAAGGTAGGTGACACCGGCCGCTACACTTTCGAGGATGGCGATACACTGCCTGTCAAGGTCACTTCCGTTGACTCCGAAGGGAATCCAACAGTAAGCTATCCCAGCTACAGCCATAAAAGGGGCGGTTCGATAGGAATTACAGCTGAAAAGTTCGTGCCGGATCAGGCCCAAGAAGCCGCACCGGCCGCTCACTTCGAAATCTCCAACGAGGACGGCCAGACCGTAATCAAGAAGGATGAAATCACCTACTGGCGCGGAGAGCCCGCCGAGGCACAAGCAGAGCTCAAGAGACTCACTGAGGCCGAATTTTCATCCATGCGCCTGTCCGGGCTGGCGATCCGCAAGGTCATCGGACGGATCAGCCTCACCGACGAGCAGATCCGCGACCTTGAGTCTGTCACTGAGGAGCTGGCGGAGTCGATTGAGTCACTTCCCCCGGAGGAGCGCGAGAAGGCCGTAGAGAGAGCCGTCACGGAATGGGCAGAGGGCAAAGAGGAGGAGATGGAGCAGGCCAAGCCCAAGACCAAGAAGCAGCGAGCCACCGAGACAGGAGCCCAGCGCAGGGCGGAGCAGATCATCAACAGCGGCCAATTCGAGGCGATCAATGCGATCATCGAAAGCGGCATGAGAATCACCCCTCGCCCGAACAGAGTCGCCCTCATCCTCAAAAGGAAAGAAAACGCCCAGAAGCTCACCGAGTCCGAGATCACGATGCTCAAGAGGATCGAGGGGGAATACGACGAACGTATCACCCAGTCGATGTTCAGCAGGGCTGGCAACGGCATGGTAGCCCGGGAAATCCTCAAGAAGCTCATCGCGAAGCAAGGCGAAGGCCTGATGCCGAACGTGATGGCCGATCAATACTACCGCTCCACGGCGAAATCCTCCGATCTCTGGGAGCAGCTTTTCAAGGAGCTTAATGCGATCTCCAACGGCACGGCCCTGGAGGGAGACAAGGCCGACCCGAATCGCCAGCGCACTGACGAGGAGATCGAGAAAGAGGAGGCCGAGCGCAAAGACTCACCCGCCCCGATCACCCCGCAGGAGGCATTCGAGGCGGCCAACGTCGAAGAGAACGGCACCGAGGGCCTTGGCATCTACGTCGGCGACATGGATCCGGAATGGCAGGGAACCGTCTTGCGGATCGATGGCGTCGATATGCTGGTAGCAGATGTTCAAATGGATTCGCTTGGCGCTGGAGTCGAGACAGTCACTCTTCGGGAGGTGAACGGCACACGCTTTGGCGAACAGCTACTTTCCGCCGAGGACACGATCCACGCGCAGGCCACCGATGCTAGAGCCGACGAGGAGACGATATTTGCATCCCCTTCCCCACAGGGATTCTTTGACTTCGGCATGAGCGGCAGCATGGGAAGCAAGCAGCAAGGGGGTCTGGACTTTGGAAGCGATCCCGCACCGAAGCCAAAGCCCGCGAAACCGACCCGGGATGTATCTCAAAAGGAGGATTCCAGTTTAACGAACAAATCCGACGATTTAACGAACAAGGATCCCGACCCAGCACCGACCGGATACGACATCGGCGATATCGTCGAAGTCACCTTGATCGATGGAACAAGCCAGGTGGGCAAAGTGTCGATCATTGGCGGCATCCTCCATATCAACACCACGACCGACATCCTTCTACTCGATAAGGATTCAGTCGATAACATCCTCGACGAGATCGACAAAATCGAGGTGGTACGCACGGCCACCGAGGAGATCGAACGGAAGCAAGGCCGCAAGTATGGCGAGATGCTCTATGAGCAACCGACCACCCGCGACCAATACGAATCGACCTTGTGGCAGCTCTTGAAGGATGCCGGAGCCATTCGCACCGAGGCCGACAAGAAATCCGGACACGATGCGAAATTAAACAGAAGGGCGATGCAGATCGACAGCCAATTCGATCTACTGGCCGATCAGATCAACCTAGCGAAAAGCAAGCGCCGTTACATGGGCATGGTTTGGATCAATGCGGTCAAAGGGAAGCGCCTGCCCAAGCCCTACGAGTTTTCCGATGGTCCACAAATGGAACTGGAATTCACTCCACCGAAGCCATCCGACTTCGATCCGAACTCCATCACCCGCAAGAAGCGCCACCCTAGACCCCTCACCGACTACGACACCAAGGATCTGGTTGAGAAGAAGCTGACAGGAGCCATCAGCACGGCCAGAACCACCAAGAGCAAGCCAAGGCGCGAGCGTTTCGAGTTGATCGTCAAGAAGCATGAGAAAACCCTCGCCAAAGGGGAATACGAGGAAGCGCAGATGGAGAAGCGAGGGCTCACATCCCCTGACGTCTTCGCTCACTACGAGCCATCCGACATTACGCCGGCCGCCAAAAAAACCACGGTTGACGAGGGAGCGCAGGAAGCAGCTACCAGCGAAGAGAACGCCACCCCGGAGCCGTCCCAAGCCCAGAAAGAGGCAGGAAACTACAAGGTCGGCAAGATCCGCCTTGGCGGGATGGATATCAGCATCGAGAACCCAGCCGGGAGCGAGCGCAAGGGAATCGACCCGAATGGCAAGCCTTGGTCGATCACCATGAAGAGCCATTACGGCTACGTGAAAGGATCGATCGGGAAAGATGGCGATCACATCGATATCTTCATCAAACAGGGAACCCCCCTCGATTTCCAAGGATCGGTATTCGTCGTCAACCAGAACAACAAAGACGGATCGTTCGACGAGCACAAAGCCGTCCTGGGAACCAAGATCCAGACCAAGGAACAGGCCAAGGCCGAATATCTCCGCAACTACGCCAAGGGATGGACAGGAGCGGGCGAGATCGCGCATTTCGAAACCGTCGAAGCATTCCGTGAGTGGGTACTCGAGAAGCGCCGGATCGCACCGGCCAAGGACACCGGAAAGGTATCAAATGATACCGAGGCGATGCGTAAGAAGCACGGCGATGTCGGAACATACGTTTTGGAGGGAGCCGTAGCACACGCCCAAGGGATCCCCCTTAAAGATAATCCATACGCGAAAATCAAAGACCCTCTCCATTCCAAGGAAAATGGAGAAAAGGGCGAAGACTGGGACAAAGGGCAGAGGCTCGAAATCTTTTACGATCCGGAGGTCAAGCCCGCCGAGAAGCCCAAGCCGACCAGCACCCCCACCACCGCGAAGGAACAACTTTTTGACTGGGCTGGCGACAGTTTCAGCAGCAAGCCCGGAGCCGCGCAGCCTAATCTATTCGACAGCAAACCACAAACGGAAGAGACTAAATCAAATGACATTTCTAGCAGCACCAATTTGGAACCAGATAGCCAAGACGCAGGAACTACAAACACCAGCGGCGAAGATCTCTTTTCGGTTCAACCCGGAACAACTCAGCCAGCAAGACGACCTGTGGGCCAGGGCGGAAAAATCAGCCAAGACACCGGATCGCGTGAGCCGTTGTCTGCCGACGTGCCTTCCACTCCTACTCGAAGCACAAGCGATGCAAGCCCATCGCCAGCAAAACCCAAATCTCAACGGAGCAATCCCGGAGATACTGGACGTAAGGGACGCAGTAAAAGTGATGACGGCGGAGTATCGCCTCAACGCCCAGGAGCAGAGGAGCCTCAAACAGATCTTATCCTCTCCCCAAGCGGCAGCCAATCGTTGGCTCCAAGTAGCGGGACGGATACAAGCGGAAGCTCGAAGCGGGAAGATGGCTGGGTAAGCCCGCTCACTCCCGAGCAGCAAGGCGATGTTGATTTCGTGAAGCGCAGGCTTTACGACAACAAGAAGGCCGGCGTTCTTCTCACCAACGGCACCGGCACCGGCAAGACCTTCTCAGGCCTTGGCGTAATCAAGGATGCCCTCGACGACGGCGCGAAGCACATCCTCATCGTCGCCCCATCGGATGGCGTAGGAGGCGCATGGAAATCCACCGCACAGGATTTCTTCGGGATCCTCGATGCTGATCAACTCCTCGACACCAAGGACAATGGATCCGGCAATCGCGTGGTGATCACCACCTACGCCAACCTTGGCCAGAACAACAGTCTTTCGGAAAGACCCTGGGATATGATCGTCACCGACGAAGCCCATTATCTCAGCCAGTCCAAGCAAGGCAAGGAAACCAATGCCCTTGACCGCTTCCGGGCTCTCACTTGGCACAAGGGCGGAATGCGCGACCGCGCCGATATGCTTCACCCAAAGGAAGCTGCGAGGATCGCCGAGATGATGGCGCTCCCCCTCGAAGTTCGGAGCAACGACGGATGGAGCCGAGAACTCGACGGATTGACCGCGATAATTCAAGCCACAGTCGCCAAGCTGAACGCGGAGAGGGAGGCGATGGAGAAAAAGCCGAAGTCCCTGATGCTTTCAGCGACCCCGTTCGCTTACCATTTCAGCCTCGACTATGCCGAGGGATACCTCTTCGAACACGGCAAGGAGCCAAAAGACAAAGGCTACAACACGCCATCGGCAAGGGATCGATTCTATGTCGAGAACTTCGGCTATCGCATGACTTACGGCCAGCTCACCACTCCGGACGCAGCGGCAGCGGCCGCCACCGGGATCATGGAGCGCCGATTCGCCCAAGGCCTGATGAAATCCGGAGCCATGTCAGGCCGCGCCCTCAAGGTCGACAAGGATTACAGCCGTGATTTTGTCATCACCGAAAGCGCGATTGGCACGAAGATCGATGAGATCCTTGAAACTCTCCGCGAGAACGAAAGGTTCAGCGTCTTGGGTGAGTATCTTGGCCTCGGAAACTACCTGGCCCGCCGCTACCTCCTCGAAGGGATCAAGGCGCGCGAAGCAGTTGGCCGGATCCGCAAGCACATCGCCCTTGGCCGCAAGGTCGTCGTCTTCCATGACTACAAGAAGGGCGGAGCGACCAACCCCCTCAACCCCTCATTCGCGCCCGGAGAAGAGAAGAGTGTCACCTACAAGGACGGAACCGAGGAGATGGTAAACCTCCTCGATCGATTCAATGAACTGAAACGCGCGATCCCCGGATACGAGGCCACCCGTCGTCAGCTCAACAATCTCGCCTCGCCTATCCAAGTCTTCGAACGCGAGTTTCCCGGCGTCGTCGGGATCTACAACGGATCCGAATCCAAAGGCACACGCAAGGCCGTCATCAAAAAGTTCAACCAAAGCGGAAGCGGGATGGATATCCTCCTCGGACAGCGAGCCGCATCGAAAGAAGGGATTTCCCTCCACGATCTCGATGGCCAGCACCAGCGGGCATTCATGGACATCGGTATGCCATCGCGGCCGACCGATGCGATCCAAGGTGAAGGCCGGATCTATCGTTTCGGCGTAGTGAGCAACGCCATCGTTGAGTATGTCACCACCGGCACAAGCGTCGAACGCTGGACATTCGCCCAGACCATCGCACAACGCTCCTCCACGGCCGAGAATCTGGCGATGGGAGAGGAAGCCCGGGCTTTACTCCAGGCCTACGCCAACGGCTACAACGACGCGAGCAGCTTCGAGCCACACTCCGGACAAGGCACAGGCGGCAAGGAGATGGACAGGGCTCGCAATGATGACAACCCGTTCAAGACGGCCATCGCGCTCTACTTCACCAACCAGAAGAAAACCAGCAGCAACAAGAGCGCGGAGGGAAGCGACTACTTCGCCACCCCGGAGCCGGTCGGCTTCAAGATGGTGGAATGGGCAGACATTCAGCCCGGGGAGAAGGTTCTCGAGCCGAGCGGAGGACATGGAGCCATCGCCCGATTCTTCCCGGACAGCACCAATCGCCACGCAGTCGAGCCTTCCAACGAGCTCGCCGGCCGTTTGGCTCTGAACGCCACCGATACGACGATCCACAACATGAGCTTTGAGGATTACTACATCGGCAACAAGTTCCACGGGATCGCGATGAACCCACCCTTTGGGACGGCGGGCAAGTTGGCGATGGATCACCTCATCAAAGCCCTCGGACACCTCCACAACGGCGGCCGAGTCGTCGCGCTCATTCCCCAGGGATCGAGCATGGAGAAGCGTTTTGACAAGTGGTATGAGTCCAAGGAGGCCGATCACTACTTCATGCGGGGCGAGATCATCATGCCATCCGTCACGTTCGCCCGTGCCGGTACCGGCGTAAGCACCCGTATCGTCATCATCGACAGGCTGCAGACACCGAAGGGAGTGGATACGCCATCGATGCCGAGCAGCAACTACGACCTTTCTTCCGTCACCACGGCGCAGGAGCTATTCGACCGGATCGAGAACATCACGATGCCGCAACGGCCGGAAGCCAACTTCGAGATCGACGAAACCCCAGACTTGGAGCCAGCCGCGCCCAAGCAACTGACCGCAATGGATCGGGTTCGCCAGCGTATCCACGGCAAGCCCGCCGCCAAGCCGCAGGCAAGATTCAAGCCGAATGCCGTAGGGATCCCCGACCTTCCTCTCTCTTCCGCAAAGACAGTAGCGCAATCCGAATACACATCTCTCGTCTATGATCTCGAAAGGAAGCTTCGAGGCAACGGCACCGAGCGCACTGGATGGTCGACGATCAAGAACCCGTCCGGACTGATGGCTGTAAGCGACGAGGCGAAAAAGAGGGGCTGGAAAATGATCGACGTCACGGAACGCGCAAGGATCCAGCTCGGACTAGATGAAACCTTCAGCAAGGAGGGATCTCAGGAGCAGGAATATCTAAAGTTTCTTCAATCGGAGATGGACAGGCTTTATCCAGAGACGAAGCCAGTCGAGCCAAAGAAGGAATGGAAACCATGGGAGCCAGTGAAGGCCATCCCGAAGCCGGAAACAGAAGGCACTTGGAGCCCTGCCGAGTTCAACCACACCAAGACCGGAGCCCCGATCTTTGTCGTGAAGATCAATCGCCGCTTGGATCGAGAGGAATTTCTCGAAGCCAAAGCGCAGGCGAAAGCCCTGGGCGGAGGATACTCCCGATACAATTCGGGCGGAGCGATCCCCGGGTTCCACTTCAAGAGCGCCGAGGCACGGGACGCATTCATCGGATCCGACAACGGCACCAGCGACACCGGAGAAACCCTCCGCAGCTCCCCGGCCACTCCGGATTCCAGCGCATTCCTCGAAAGCACCGGGACACCGGAAAACGCCATCGACGAAGCGGCAGCAAGGATTGACACCGCCCTGGAGGAAAACAGCCAGAACTTGAGCAAGGACTACCAGCAAGATCTTGACCTATCCCCCAGAAAGATGCCGGAAGCTGCACCCGCTCCCGTTGCCGATACGGGGGCGACTTCGGTGACTCTCGACAGTCTGCCGGACGATATGCAGGTGTTGATCGGTGATCTCGCCCAAGACGAGGGGCAGGAGAGCTATCAAGTGGTCGAGATCCCGATCTCCGACTTGCCGAACCTCCCGATTGCAGACGGCACCCAAGACCAACGCGGCGAACCAACCGTTCAAGCAATGGTGGACAGCACCGATGAATTGCCGCCTATCATCGTATCAGGAGACAACATCCTCGACGGTCGCCATCGCATCGAAGCTGCACGTCGTAAAGGCGTGACATCTATCAAAGCCATCGACATTGGTGCGCTTGTTTCCAACGAGGACATCCTCGGAAAAATCAAAGCCCCCACCAAGCCGATCGGCGAGCAGGTTGCAGAGGCCGGGAAGCGAGCCATCGCAGCATCGAAGAAGAACAAGCTTTCCAAGGAGCTCTACGACGGAATCACCGGCAACTGGAAATCGCTGGCAAAGGAGGTCGACGCCAAGGGCAGAGCATCCAACATCCTCGCCGATCTAATCAACCGTGAGATCCCGGCATGGAACGTCAACGGCAGCATCATCGAGAGCGCCGAGGATATTCACTCGCTGATGATCCCCTTGCGCTCGCCATACTTCGAAAGCCTGAAAGTCATGGTGATGGACGGCAACAGGAAGATTGTTCACTCCCAGATCCTTACGGTTGGCACTATCAACGAGACACCCGCCCACATGGCCGAGATCCTTGGCGTTCTCGCACGGATCCGGGAGATCCACGGCAAGCGTTACACCAATATCATCTTCTCGCACAACCACCCGAGCGGGGATCCTAAACCATCTCGACCAGACGTAAGACTGACCGAGCAACTGCAAATGGCCGCGGATCTCGCCGGATGGTCTGTGATGGATCACATCGTCACCAACGGAGAGAATTTCTTTAGCTTCAAGACGGCCGGGATGCTCCTCGAAACCACCGAGCCCGAAAAGGCCTACACCCCGAGGAAGAAGACGGGAACCAAGGTAGAACGGCACCGAGCGACCAAAGCTGAATGGGAGGTTGCATTGCCATCGAAGCTCCAGCCGATCGATTCCCCTGACCTAATCGGCGCAGTCGCCCGGGAGCTCCGCCAAGGAAACCCCGACGCAGCCCATATTTACTTCACCAATACGCAGCTAAAGCTACTCGCCGTCGAACGTGTAGATATCAAGGATCTACTCGATATCAAGAAGCTCGCCCAGCGAGTGATTGCAGGCCGAGGCCGGGAAGGTGCCTATTCCGTCGCCGTCGACTTCCCGCCATCGCTGGGAACCGTTGACGTATCCACACTCTTAAGCAATCTGACCCTAGTGACCAAGAGGATAGGGATGCGTCTCCTCGATGCGGTATCAGAAGAAACATTCAACGGCAGAGTCAAAAGTATGCGATCGCTGGGATATCTCCAAGAAGAGTCCCCGGATCTCTTCAATCAAGACAAGAAGCCAGCCAAACCAGCCAAGCAGACCGATCTCTTCGCCGCCACCTCCGCTCCAGGAGCCGCCAAGAAGCTCGGACAGGTCAAAGTTGGCAAGCTGGTCGCTCTCACCGCCTATCGCGAGCTCACGGCCAAGCGTGAGAAGCTGGGCAAGCTCTCAGCCAAGGAGGAGCAGCAACTCCTCGACGCAGAAACCGCACTCGGACAGAAAATGGCCTTCGACATGGATGCCGTGAAGAGTGAGGCCGACGCCGAGCCAACTCCCGAGGCCACCAAGCCGAAACGAGCACCGAAAAGCAACGACACCCAGCAAGGCCTCGAACTAGGGCCGGAGACAGGTTCAGACGGACAGATGACGATGTTCGCCTCGCCAGCAACCAGCTCGGACGGACGCATGAGCGTACCGAAGGGAACGCGCGGGATCCGCACGACTTCCGGCCAGGTTCTCACCGAGCCGTCAACCATGACGATCCTCGCCTCCCCTGCATTCCACGGCACCCCGCACAAGATCGAAGGCAAAATGTCGACCAGCAAGATGGGAACCGGCGAAGGAGCGCAAGCCTACGGCTGGGGGCTCTACCTCGCTGAAAACAGGAATGTCGCCAACACCTACCGCACAGTAAGAACCAATGACGACCCCCTGAATTGGAAATTCGATGGAGCAAAGTTCGACAGGGGAAACCCCCGACATAGCGCAGTAATCGCCACAGGCGGCGGAGTGGTATCCGCCAACAAAGCCATAGCGAATATGCGTCATCTCATCACGCAGCAAAAGGACGCAAGCTACATCAAGGAGCTTGAGGAGACGATTGAAGCACTCCAGAACGAAGATTTCGCCAAGATCGATCGCCCGGGAAACCTGTACGATGTGATTATCAAGGTTGAAGACGAGCAGCTCCTCGACTGGGACAAGCCATTGAGCGAGCAAAGCGACAAGGTGAAAGCCGCATTTGCAAAAATCCTCAAAGGCTACGAAAAGAGCATCGAGTATTACGACTCTTCGCAAGTTGATAAATACTCCGATGGATCGATCACCGCCGCCTCACTTTACAACAGGATCTCTCTTCGCGATATGCCTGCATCAAGCGACAAAGGGACTTCTCAGCGACTTCTCGATGCGGGAATCAAAGGGATCCGCTACCTCGACGGACAGAGCCGGAAGACGAACAGCTTAGAAGCCGCTCAAAAGCAAGCCGACGCTCTAAAAAACGGGTATGCGACCAGCAATGAACGCACCCGAGAAATGCTAGTCGAGATCGACAAGGCGGAGCAAAAGGTAAAGCAGATTCGTGAAGAAAGAGGCTCCTACAACTTCGTCATCTTCGATGGCAACGACATCGAGATCACCCACGAAAACGGGACACCGACCCCACCGAAGAAGGCCATCGCCAAGGATGGGAAGCAAACCCAGCAGTCGCTCGACTTGGGAGCAGAGACGGCGGCCGATGGTCAAATGTCGATGTTCGCCAGCCCAGCGCACGACAAGGCGTTTTTCTCCAAGCTGGAGAGAGTGGTAGATGCCAAGGTTTCCAACAACTCCACCCCGGCGCAGATCATGGCCACCATCGATCCGGCCAAAGGAAGCGGAGTGAAGGCCGAGGAGATCAAATGGAGCGGCATCGCCCAGGCATTGGATGACATCGCGGCCGAGAACGGCGGCAAGGTGCCGAAAGCCGCGGTTCTCGATCACCTCCGCAACGAGGGCGCGGTGAGGTTTGAGGTGGTGGACTCTTCAACCAATCCAATAGAGGAAAAGATGGCAGCACTACACGCCCAGCTCAAGGAGCTTGGTTACTATGTTGACCGCGATATGGATACCACGTTTGAGCTTTATGACCTCCAAGGGCGACTGATAGACATGGAAGAGGACAGTGTTCCTGACGAAGTGAGTCCGATCATGCGGGAGATTCAGGAGAACTCACAGGATGGAGATCCGATCGAGGGATCATCTACCAAACACGCCGAATACGTCCTCCCCGGTGGCGAGAACTACCGCGAGGTCGTGCTGGCGATGCCGGAGACGCAGAAGTTTGACCGGGCAAAACTCACGATTAAGCGGGAACGGCGATCGACGACCCAAGGAACAGTCACCATGACCTATGACGGGAAAAACCTGGGGACTTGGCAGGATGAGGGCGGCGTGAAAGACAATTGGATGCGGCCGGAGTCGGAACTGGTCGAAATGGCGAAGCGGCTTTGGCGGAAAGGAGATGATCGTAACGGAATCGATCAAGTTTCAGGGGGCTACACATCCTCCCACTTCCCCGACGTTCCCAACTACGTCGCCCACATGAGGACGAACGAGCGCGAGGGCGGGATGTTCATCGAGGAGATTCAGAGCGACCGCCACCAGGAGGGGCGGAAGAACGGGTATAGAGAAAACCTTCCGCCCGTAGAAGCCCCGGACAAAGCCGAGGCCCAGAAAGTTTACGACTCCATCGAGCGCATTCCCGAGGGTGATAGGACTTTAGAGCAGTGGGAGGAATACCACAAAGCGAAGAACATCGTTTACGGGACACAGCCAGCACGGCAAACGGGAATCCCCGACGCCCCCTACCGCAAGGATTGGGCGCTGGCTATGTTCAAGCGGGCGCTCCGCGATGCAGTCGCCGGTGACATGAAGTGGATCGGTTGGACGGATGGAGCCACGCAGAACGACCGCTACAAACTCAGCAAAAGTGTTGATAGAATCGAGGTCAGCCCAAAAACTGAATGGGAAAGCGATTTAAAGCTGATCCATATCGTTTACAAAGAGGAAGGATCCGGAACTATGACGGTTGATGGCGAAGGTCTGATCGTGGCGGGGCCAACTGAGGCTAAAGGAAAAGGTCTTGATGAGTTTGTCGGCAAGGATCTCGCCAAAAACATCATGGATTCCAAAGCGGAATTCCGTAAGCCGATAATATTCGAGGGCATGGATCTGGATCTTGGAGGAAAAGGAATGATCGGATTCTACGATCAGATCCTCCCGAAAGCCGTCCAGAAATACGTCAAGCAGTGGGGCGCGAAGGTCGAGCGAAGCGGGATCCCAGTCAAAAGCCAAAAGGGAGGCTCCATGTCATACTCCCAACTCGACGGCCTGAACGATGCCGATCACGCAAGCATGATGGAAGGCAAGCCGATCAACGACACTCCGATCTGGCGCGTGGACATCACCCCGCAGATGAAGGCGAGCGTGGCAGAGCAGGGGCAAACCCTCTTCGCCTCGCCAGCGACCCACAACAACGACCTGGAAGACTTCCTCGACCTAAACGCCGAGGAGATGGACAATGCCCTTCAACTCACTTACGACGAGATCGAGCACGATATTTGGGACAGCAAGCCACCATCGGAGAGGATCAAATCCGACCAGTTCAAGCCGGGAATGGAGCCCGGTCAGGCCAAGGATCCGCAGGCATGGAGAGAGTGGAAGGCCAACCGCGACAGCAAGTGGGAAGAGTGGAAGCGCAACCATGAGAGAGACGGCGGAGTAATCCTGACCCCGGCGCAGGCCGAGGCGAAGCTCGACGAGTGGAAGGCGCAGGCCAAGCGTGATGGCAAGGAGAGGAACAACAGCGGCAAGGTAGTCGTGTCGCTCTTCGACACTTCCGGCGAGATCTCGAAGCCTTGGAGGGATGCCGGATACACCGTCTATTCCTTCGATCTCGATGAAGAATCGATTGTTGCTTGGGATCAGAACGTCATGGAGATGACAGCCGAATGGCTCACTGACAACGGGATCGATCAGGTTGATCTCATTCTCGCACAGCCTCCCTGCACTGACTTTGCCTGCTCCGGATCCAGGTGGTTCAAGGACAAGGATGAGGACGGCCGCACACAGGCCAGCATCGATCTCGTCAGGCACACCCTCGACATGATCGGCTACCTTCGCCCGCATATGTGGGCATTGGAAAACCCAATCGGCCGGATCAATCGCCTCACCCACCTCCCCGAATCTCGCCTAGTGTTCGATCCGTTCATTTACGGCGATCCTTACATGAAGCGCACCCAGCTCTGGGGAGACTTCGACTCGAATCTTCCGAAGGCCGTCGTCGATCCAATCGACGACTCCAAGATCCACAAACTTCGAGGCGATGTGCCAGCAGAGAAGAAAGCTCGCAGCACCACACCCGAGGGATTCGCCTACGCCTTCTACATGGCCAACCGCAATTACAACGAGCGATTTGCTAAGAAGGTATCGGCCAACACCGAGACAGCGATCCTCGCGGCAAGGAAGAGCCAGCCAGCCAACACCCAAGGGACTCTCTTCGCTTCGCCCGCAAGCCCAGGGGTAGGCAATCACGCCCCGATGCCGAAACGTCTGGAATCGTTCGCATACGATCGGGCTCACAAGCGGTTCAAGGCGGAATACCCAAACGCGAAGAAGCTCGAAAACCAAGATGAATGGCAAGCCATCATGGAGGAAACGGAGGCCGAATTTGAGGCCAACGAAAAAGAGATAGAGACATGGCTGGAAACGATCCCAGCGAATCAGCCGATCTCATTCGCGAAAGGCAAGGGAACCGAGGATTTCTCCGGCTACGTCGTCGTCACCAAAAATTCGACGAATCCAAGCAATCCGTGGAGAGCCACCCAATGGGCTCGCTACCCCAAGCAGGATTGGACGGATCTCGAAGAGATCGAGTATGAGGATCTTTTCAAGAAAACCAGATGGTATAGCAACAGCCCGGAAGCGCAGGCATGGAACAAGCGACTGAACGAGTTGGCAGAACGACCGCGCGTCGAGGGATTCAGATGGGTTCCAACCAGCCACGACGAACACAAGACCAGATACAAGGCCGTCACCTCCGCATCCCAGTCAGGCAACAGCAATACCGAGGCTGAGATCGGGACTCTCTTCGCCTCGCCAGCCTCGAACAACCTCGTATCCTTCGCCAGTGGAGTAAACACCGTTGACGATGCCATCGGAACTAACAAATCAGGAGAAGCCATCGGAACCACGGCAAAGGATCTACAAAAAGTCACTGGTCTGCTCGATCAGATTCAATCCTCCCTCCACAAAGGAGCCCCGGTCTTTATAGATTCAGGCGCGTTCAGTGAGGGTGAGTTTGGAGCTCCTGACTTCGCGAAGGTTTTCGCTACCTATTTCGAAGCAGCCAAAGCCCAGAAGCTCCGGCACGGCCTGACCGTCGTCGCACCGGACAAGTTGGGAGATCAATCAGAAAGCCTTCGCCGCCTCAAGAATCACGTTGGCGACATCAAGAGGCTCATCAGCAAGAAAGTCAGGGTGATAGTTCCAGTCCAAAACGGAGACCTGAACATCAAGCAGTATCTCGAAGCTGCAGGAATCGACCCAAAGACCGTCGCAATCGGCCTGCCATCGAATAAGGTTGGATTCAAGCGCAGCAATATCACGCCGCAACTGAAAGAGGCAGGAGCCAAGGATGTTCACTTCCTCGGAATGAGTGGAGTGAATCGCGATGCGGAAACCATGTTCTTGGCCGCCAAACGTGCAGGCGTTGACGTTGTGACGATGGATGCGAACCGCATTCGCTCATTCGCGGGCAGAAAGCTATTCGTCGACGAAAACCAGCGCGAAGACATGACGACGGATTACATTCAAGAATCCTTCGCCGATCTGACCGAGATGAGAGATTCCGACAAGGCTCAATTCCTTAAAGACTCAGGGTTATTCCACGAAGAGGAGATCGCCGAGATTGTCGCCGACCCAGAAGCGTACCAAGACGCTATCGAGTTTCTCGGTTCACAAGTCGCCGAATGGGTTGAAAAGTGGATGGGCAAGAACTTCGGGCTCACCCGCATGATCTCCGGCCACCTACGCGCAGAGGTCGTCTCGGAAGCTCTCCGCACAGATGCCAAGAAGCATTTCAAAGGCCCCAATCAAAAAGGAGGCCAAATGACACTTTTCGCCAGCCCCGCGACCGACGCGGCCTACATGAAGGCCGTCGATGCTGGCGACACCGCGACCCAACAGAGGATGGTGGATGAAAGGCTTTCCGAGGTTGGCGCATACTGGCACGGGACACCTAGCGGCGACCTTAGAGGCGGAACTTCCGGCCTCCACATCGGCACGAAGCAAGCAGCGATGGAAGCTCTTGAGGCAAGGATCGGGATTCCTGCCGATGGCAAGGGATGGGACGGCACACGCGAATACTCGAAAACTTTGCTCGCTGGAAAAGACCGGATCAATACGGGGCAGTTCGGCAAATACAGGCTGTCCGGCTTCAATGTGGATGCCCCCGCCAAGGACTACTATCCGAAGAAAATGCCGACAGTTGGCCATGAGGTTCCAATCAAACGCACTTGGAAGCCTTGGCTTCGTCCGGTTCTCATTGTTGGGGATATGAGCAATAACCGCCATAACCCGATGGCTGACTCTCGTGCAAACGGCCAAATGAAAGGGCAGCTCAAAAAAGGCAATGCCAAGCGTGGATACTTCTACACGAACATAGGAGAGGACTCGGGATCCATTTCGGCAGTTCTTCCAAACGGGGATTCGATCAGAGTAAAACTCGCCGACCCGATCACCCGTGACGAGCAAGGCAAGGTGATCCCGCTCTCCGAGCGATTTAATCGCGCCAGCGACTCGATCCTACGTGCATCTCCAGCCAGCGAGCAGGATGCCGCCGCCGTGGAGATCGCCCTGGAGGCCATGAGCCCGATCTACCGCAAGGTTTACGAGGAGATCCAAGACGGCAAGACGGCCGAGGAAGTAACCAAGAAATTCAGTCTCGGATCCCAAGCCGTTACCAACATCCTCGACCAGATCAGATCCCGCGTGACCATCGCGGTTGCGGCCTCACGCGATGAGCTAAAGCCTGCGATGCAGGACGGCGAGTATGCCGGAGGTCGGCCGGATCTCGCAGAGGGAGCAAATCCCGATTTTGTCGCCATCGACCAGAACCGCAACGAATCCGGAGTGATCCCGGGCAAGTATTCCCGCAACGAAGTGATCGAGCAGGCAGAGAAGGCCCTGGAGGAAGATTACGACGGCGAATACAAGCGCCTCCTGGCCATGGTCGCTGGCGACATGATGCCATCGGATCTCGATATCTTCATCTCGAAGCTCATCTTCGACCGTGAATCCATGTCTGGCACCTTGGACGCAGCCGGAAGAACCAAGCTCGCCACCCTCCGCGTCAACTATCGCGATCTCGGAAGCGCACAGTCACACGCATTTTCAGCCCGCCGCGATGCCAACCTCTCCCCGGCCGAGCGCAACGCCCTTCACCTCACCGAACTCCTCTACGAGCCATCCCCCAATACCCGGGAACGGCTCAAGGGAGCGAGTCAGGAGACGAAGGATGCGATCCTCAAGGAGTGGATGGGACGGATCGACAACTTCCGCGACGAGATGAAAGCCGAAGGCCTCGACATCGAAGCCTCGATCCGAGCTTTCAACGAGCGAAACGAAGCGATCAAGGCCGCAGAGGCGGCGAGCCCGAGGGCAAAGAAATCGATCGATGACACCTTCAAAGACCTTTCCGACCGCGCCAAGACGATCGTTTCCGCGATCCGCAGGGGCAGCACCTTCCAAGGAGCTGGCTATCAGGTCGGCGAGACAGAAGCCAAGGCCGAAGAGATCTACCGCAAGTGGGAGAGCGCATTGCAAGACGCGATCCGCGCAGCCGGTGCTCGATTCCTCGCAAACTCCACCATCGCCGCATCGCCGTCCGACTTCATGCGGAAGCTCCTCGACGACCTCGGAGTGCCGGATCCCGACCTTGTTCCGAAGAACGAAGCCGACCGGCCGCGCGTCGAAGCCCTCAAGCTCGCCAAGACTCACCCGAAGAAGCGAGCCAAGACCAGCGCGACCGATGGCCAGACCCTCACGCCGGCCCAAGTGGAAGCCATCGATCGATTCGTCAACGCTCCGCCGTCGACCTGGGTGGCGATGTGGCAGACCGAAGTTGAAAACCTCTCCCCGATGTTCGGGCAGAAGGGATTCGCTCCATTCGCTGCAACCTTCCTCAAGCCGTGGAAGGCCAAATGGCAGGAGCAGTTAAAGCTCGATCCGGAAATCAAGGGATTCGCCGACTTCTACAACTCCGAAGCCAATCAGAGCCGCATCCAAGGTGGCGAGCTGTTCCCGGAGCCGATCAACGAAACCACCGGGATCTTCGATATGAATGATCCCCAACTCATGTCGAAGATCGCCAACGACTTCGCCCGCACCGAAGGCACATGGGCTCAGAAATTCGTCGAGTATTTCAAGATGGCGATTCTCAGCGGCCTGCAGACGATCCTAATCAACGGCCTCGGTGGATTGCACACCGGATTCCTTCTCGCCCCGAAGAGAGCCGTCGAAGCGACATGGAACGGCCTGCTTGGAGTGTTCGGCAAGGGTGATGCCCGGAGCGCAACCTTCTCGGAATTCATCCCGATGGCGAAACAGATCCGCGCGGCCGCGACACTGGCAGCAAACAACGGCATCCGCTCATGGAGGCTGGAGAGCCCCGTCTTTGACTCCTACGCCAAGGGCAAGGCCATCAAGCTGGAGTTTTCCGGCCTGGGCGCGGAATACGCACCACCGGCCACTACCTCCTATCTGAGCAAGTTCCTTCGAAATATCACGTTCCGCGAACTCACCGCGGTCGATGAATTCTGGAAGGGGTTTTACTCTCAGATGGACGTTGCCGCGATCTCTCACCGCATCGCAGCCAAGGAGGAAGGCCTCAAGGGAGATGCTTACAACAAGCGCACCAAGGAACTCATGGAGCCCGGATCCGAGGCATGGAGGATCAACATCGCGAGGACGAAGCGCAGCACCTTCCAGGATGACATGGAATACGGCCGTTGGACTGACGAAGATCAGCGGAAGAACCCAGCTCACCAGAAAGGATTCTCGATGACTTGGAAGCAGGCATTGAAGAAATCGGAAACCCATAGCGCATGGACGATACTCGACGCGCTCGGAGCTGGCGCGATGGATGCCCGCCATATTCCATTCCTTGGCCCCCTCCTCCATGTCTTCGCCCTGCCATTCATCAACACCCCGAAGAATCTCGTTCAGCGAGGCCTCGAGGTGACTCCCCTCGGGATCGTGATGGATGTCATCGACGGCCTGCGTTCCCTGAAAAGGCGAGTGCATTCCGGCCGCATCACTCCGGAAGAGAGCAAGGTGATCGCCGACCAGCTTTACAACAAAGCCAAGTTTATCGAACTCCTCACCAATCAGACCATGGCTTTCATGGCGTATCTGGCCATCGATAGCCTGACTGGTGCCGACGACGAGGATGAACACGGCCGTCCACTGATGACCGGCACGACGCCTTACCACTCCACGAAAGAGGGCGAACGGAACAACGTCATGGCCGTGATGCCCCCTCAATCGTTCCGCTTCGGAAATGTGATCGTGCCTTACGGCCGTATCGAGCCCTTCGCGACCGCTCTCGCCGTCCTCGCCGACCTGTCCGAGTCGATGCGCGCCAACAATGGTGAATTTAACTCGAACGTGGTCGATGATGCCTTCCTCGGCCTCAAGGAGCAACTCAGCGATAAGCTCTTTCTCAGTGGACTCAGCCAAGTCCTCGGTGTTATCGACAATCCGAAGAACGGCCTTGATCGCCTCTTGGCCGGATTGGCCACGGCCATGGTGCCAAACATCATCCGCCAGCCGATCCGCGAAATCGATCCACTCGTCAGAGACAAGCGGCCACTGGCCGATGATAGCTTCCTTGAGGGATTCGGGAAACGAGTCGGATACGGCATCCTGCCCCAAGCAGCTCCGCCGAAAATCGACATCTATGGAGACAACATCGAATTTAACCCCGGCGACAAGCTCATGGGATCCGATATCCTCGATGCTGCGTTCCGAGTCTTCGATCCGACCAATACCCGGCTCTCGCCCGTGACCAGGCCAATCGATGCTTGGATCTACCGTTACAACATGATGCAGCCGGATTCCAGCAACCGGATAGGGATCACCCCCTACCGCGATTCGATCACCGTGACGGTTCCCGGCGAGATGAGGCCTCGCAAGATCTCTCTCACCAAGGCAGAGCAGGCAGAAGCAGCCCGCAACATCGGAAAGAGCGCACTGGCCATCCTCGGCGATAACTGGGACTGGAAAACGGCCGGCAAAGATGGGGCAGACATGAAAGCCAAGTTCATCACCTCCACCTTCACCAAGCTCAAAAGCATTGAAACCAGCCGTCTCAAGCTCAAGAAGATCACCGAGGGGCTTCCTCCGCTCAAATGACCGAGGAGGAGGGCTGGCACCCCTCCTTTTCTCCTCAGCGGTAAGGCAGCAACACGCTCGCCCGCACCCGTCGATGGTGACGATTGAACATTTCCGCGACCTTCCCGCGTTTGATCCCCATTTCATGGATCATCACCACCCATACCTCGTATCTGGCACGGCAGGCCGATTTACTGCCGATGTGGGCGGTGATGTGTGATGGGGGAATCTTGTATTTCTTGGCCGTCTTGACGACGAGCAACCGGCATTGGCGAGCTACTTTTTGGGAAAGAAGCGGAGCTTGGAGGCGCGACATGGACATTTTCCTAACCGATTCGAACAATCAAGGCAAGTTGATTGCCCGCCTCATCCCTCCGCGCCCGTTTTCAATTCATCGAGAACATGGGAAGCTTCGCGCCAATGGGAACGACAATCGTTGGAGAAAGTGGCTTATCGCCGGAAGAATCCGCGCGTAAAATCCTGAACCTCTCAGGCAACGAGAGCCCTCTTGCCATCGAGGTCGACGGAATGCGCGCGATTTGGCTGATCGATCACGTAGAAAGGCGATGGAGCGATATGCACGGCGGCCTCAAATCGTGGCGCGATGACATGGCGCGGTATGAGCGTCAGAGTGAGGGAGATTACAACGATCGAGTCAACCGGATCAACCCGGACAGCGCCGACCGGCTCCCCGATGTGTTCACCTACCTCAACGAGTCGCTTGGAACCTCCGAGGGCTTTGTCGATTTCTTCACCGCACAGGCGCGGGACGACATTTTTGGAACCAGGCCGTGGCTCTCTGTTACTCCGCAGGGCAAGGCCGATGTCGATCTTGCGGAGTCGATGACGAAACACGCCTCTTGGAAGCTCGGCAACTCCGACCTGGAGGAAGTCCTCCGGGACGGGATCAGGATTGCCGCATGGGGCGGCACGGCCTTCGTGAAGCCGCGATGGATCCAGTATGACGAGGAGGTAAAGCAAACCGTCCCTGCCGCGCACTCCATAGCGTCTGGAGAGCCATTCCGCGATGCCGGAGGAGCCTACATCACCGACGCGAAGGATTTCCCGGCCGATGGCGACGGCGACGACGTTGAATGGCTCGACGTCCTCACCAGCAAAACCGTGAGTGTCTTCAATAACGTCAACAATGACGTCCTCGATTACAACGATGTAGCCTTTAAGAAGAAGGCCAAATCCCTCAAACTTGAGCACACTGATTTCTATGTCCGGTTCCGCATGGGGCTACTCGATCTCGTCGATCAATTCGGGATCCCACTTGAACACGCTCAAATCCTCAAGAACCATGTGATGGGGCATAACTCGAACGCGCGTATCCATCGGGACGAATCCAGCGACGAGGACATGAACGACGGGTTCAACGAGGACAATGCCAATCCCATCGTGGAGCTGGTCGAGGGCTACCTTCGATGCGATCTCCTCGGGACAGGGAAGCCGATCCGTATCCATGTGATCTTCTCGCCCGGGTTGCGTATCCTCTTCTCCGCCGACTACCTCGAAAACGTCTCACCAGGCGGAATCCTTCCGATCTTCCCGTTGCGGGTTCACAAGATCCCCGGCCGCATCTTCGGGCAGGGATACCTCGAAAAATACGAGGCCAAAAACAATTCGGTCGACCGCAAGCACAACATCATCTCGCTACGCGCGAAGAAGGCGGCGCACGTATATACTTCGTTCCAGAAGGATGCGCTTCGGGATCCCAATAAATCATTCCTCGAACTAGATCCCGACCTACCGATTGAACTGGCCGAGGGCAAAACCCTTGCCGAACTGATCGAATTCACAGCCGCCCCCGACATGAACGACGGCCTGATCCGCCAGCGTGATGCAGAAATGCAAATGATGCAGATGCAAAGCGGGATCACATCGGCGGCCCAGGGAGAATTGAAAGGCGTTCCCTCTGCCAATACGGCGACCGGAACGAATCAAATCCTTTCCCGCGGTGCGGTGCTCCTCAAGGACAACGTGGATCCGATCACGACCGACATCGCCAAGGCCGTGGAATACAATGTCCACCTACTCTACGCCAATCAGGATCGAGACGAGACGTTTATCTGGGGCGAGGGGAGAGAGTCGGAGCTGATGGAGATCAAGGCGAACGACGTCCAAGGCCTGCGGTCAAACGTCACCCTCACACTGGTCAAATCGCAGAACCAAGAAAAGCTCCAGAGCGCGACGGCCGCGATGGAGATATGCGGGCAGTGGATCATGGTTCCGGAGCTGGAGAAGCCAGCCCAGCGCAGCCTCTTCATTCAAGCCCTCTCCTCCCTGGGCTTCCGCAATGCGGAGGACATCATTCGGCCGGCTACCGTCGATCCGGCTGGGATCCTTGCCATCCTGCCTCCCGACATGGTGCCGATCATGGAACAGATGATGATCGAGGCTGGAATCATTCAGGCTCCCGCCCCGGACGGCGAGGGGCAGGCCTCCGCGCCTACCGAAGAACAGGCCTCCGCGCCTACCGAAGAACAGGCTCCCGCGCCTACCGAAGAACAGGCTCCCGCGCCCGTAGAAAATTCTCAATCCAAATAGTAAAACCCCATCCACCAATCAACCTCTGCCCGCAACGGGTGGTTGCCTAAACCAAAACAACATCATGTCATCCCATCAAGACTACGCAAAATTCCCTCTTCCCAGCGCGGCAAACAGAGGGCGAAACTTTCAAGAACCAGCGACAGGCGATCCCCGAGGGGTGGAGCGTGTGGCCAAGGCCTGGAGGCCGAGAGGTGCCGATACGGAACCTCACGTAGCCACGCTGGCACGGGTAGCTCTAGGCCTCATCAAGCAGGACGGGGGGGTTGTTCGCGCGGAAGAGACAATCGCCATCAGCGCAACCGACAACGACGCAAAGCTCGCACTCACCGGACTAGCCGATGGGCAGCAAGTGGAGATCGTAGATGAGGGCAAACGCTTAGAGCGATACACTGGTGACGGGGCAAGGTCTGCCACGCAGGATTTTACAACCGTGGAGGTCACGGCTGCGGGGAATGATGGTGCTGGCGACCCTTATGCTGTGCTTTATCATTGGGACGCTTCTGCTGGCGCTGCTGGAATGTTCGTTGGGACTGACGGGCAGTATATAAAGCATGAGGGAGGGAATTGGGTTCACGAGGACGTTGGCCCTCCCGGCAACTCCCTCAACGCTGCCGCAGGTGCCGCCTCAGTCCATCCCGCCGATGCTGATTGGTCGGGAACCATCTTCGACGGTGAAATCTTCGCCCGTCCCATTGCAACCGAACGCAACTGGCATACGCTCAAGAACACGGTCTACCTGACTGTGGATGAAAATAACTGGGAAGATGTCGTGGTTAACGGGGTGGCTGTCCCCCAAAACACCGCCGTAGGAATCGGTTGGGTTCCAGTCGGGGAGTTGATACTCGCCGATTTGGGAGTGGCTCGTAAGTGGGCAGTCAATGAAATCAACGGGGATACCTCCTTTCAGTATGAAAGCTCCTACACAGGAACGACCCACGCACTCACCATCGGGACTAATCTGGTGCTCAGCACCAACTTCCCTAGCGGTGCTCTGATCACAGCTCTTAACATATAAATCTAATGAAATACCTATTCCAAACCGAAGCACTTGGCGGTCTAATGATCCAAGGCAGCCCGCACAAACGCCACCTTCAAACGGAGGTGCAAGGCGAGGGTGAAGACCGTGTGCAAGTTAAACTCAACGAGATCCGTGAAAGCGATCTTGAGTATGACTCTGCAACGCAAACACTCCGCATCGTAAACGATGAGATTGCCGTTGTCACCCGTCCACCGAAACCCGCCATCATCCCTGTCACGATCACTCGCCGGGGACTACGCAAAGCAATGCGCCGTGACGGGATTAAATTCAGTGATGTCAAAGCCAAGCTGTCCGAACTCACCGACGAAGACATCCGTGAGGATGCTTTGATCGACCTGCAAGATGCACAAACCATCCGCCGCGACCACGGATTGATCGCAGTGGTTCAGGGTATGTTCGTAAAGACAGATGCGGAAGTGGACGCTTACTTCCTTCTCGCTCAAAAACTGGAGCCGTTGGGACGGTAGAGCGTGAACCCCTTCCCCGTCATCCTTCTCGCTTGCCTAGCGGCTGCTTGCAATCCTCGGGCTGTCCCTGTCGCTCCCATCACTCCGGCTGTGTCTCGCGCATCCTCGGACGTTCGGGCGGCGGGGGTGGCATCGGGGCGGGTTCATGCTGGAGTCGAGGACATAGCCGCGCAGGTCAAATCGATGGGAACCGGTCTGGATTCAGCGATTGCCCATGCCGATGCGAGGCGGGCCAACGCTCCGGGCTCCGTGGATTCGGAGGAATGGCAATCCCAATGGGAGATTTTGACCGAAGTCCGTGTCCGAAATATGTTTTTGGAATCCGCAGCCGATGCGACCCTGGCGGATTCATACGCGGCCAAAACCCTGCAAGAGAAAGCGGAATCAGGGATGGACGATCTGGAGGAAACCGCCGTCGAGCACGATGCCGGGGTGGAGAAGATCAAGATCGACAATGCCAAGCTCGCCGGCGACGCCGGAACATGGCGATCGATCAAGAAAGGGATGTGGGTCATCCTTGGGTTCTCTCTGATTTTCGCTTTCATCCGATGGGGCATACCTGGATTCGCTAGGCTAGCCGCATCACTCAGACCTACCCCGTAGCCATGCCAATCCAACTCGACGACATAGCCAAGCACAGTTTGGAGATCACAAAGATCGCATCGGCGGCGGGGCTCATATTTGGGATCCTGATGTATGCCCGCAAGGCGGCCTTCCAGTTCGGCATCGGGATCTGGAATCGGTTCAAGTTCCAAACCGATATGCGAACAATGATGGACAAAAGCTCAAAGGAGCGGGCGGAATTCCTCGCTAGATACGAGGCCGATGCAAAGAAGTGGGACGAATCGGCAGAGCAGACCAGGGAGATCAATAAGATTTTGCGAAATGGAATCAGCCACAAACTCGCCCAGCAAGCCGCGCAGTCGCAGCTCTTCATGGAGTCGGAGGAACGGCCAATTTTCATGTGCGACGAGGACGGCAAAAACACAGTCGTCAGTCTGGGTTATTTGAAGCTGCTCGACATTCATACCAAGGACGACTTGAGCGATGTCCAATGGCAGTCGGTTTTGGGCGGCGAACTGCGAAGTGAATACCTTCATGCCTTTGATATTGCTCGCGAGTCCCACACAACATTCCGCAAGGCTTGCGATTACCGCAATCCCTATACGGACAATCATCGCGGCCGGTGGAAGGTCATCGCGCCATGCGTCGAGGTCAATGACTCGCTGATCTTCACCGGTCGGTTCATGGCCGTTGACGAGAAAGCCATCGCCATCGCCACCGAACACAGCTGGCATTGCTGCCTCCCGAAAATATGACCAACCAAGGACGCACTCCCTCTGAGCGCGTCCGACTGCACATCGCCTGCATCCAACAACTCCTCTCCCGCATCAACAACCACCTCGCCGGAATCCTCCGCGAGCTACCCCAAATACAAATGACCGCAATCGCAAAAGCCCTTTGGGCGAGCTTCACCGCAATCAACATCGTCCGAACGATTTGGAATAACTTCCGAGCGATCTGCTTTTTGCTACCCGCAGCGATCGGATTCGCCTTCCTCGCCGACGCCATCGAAACTATGGCGCTCTTGGTTGCGGATAAAAACTGGCTTTCCCGCGTCGGCGAGGTTTTCGCCAGCCTTTCCTCGCTCAGTGTCGTGCATCTATCCGTATTCGTGCTGGTCGCGATCGGTTGGCCGAGTCTCCGCAGGTTCGGCAATTTCGAATTCGCCAATGCTTGGAAGGGTCTGCCTGCCTGGGGAAAATTGACGGCCTTCCTCGGGATCAGCGCAGCATGGTTCATTGGTTCGGCAATCGCAATCACCTGACCCCATGAAGCCGCTCTTACTCCTGCTTGCCCTCACCCTGCCCGCCTTCTCCTTTGCGAAGTTCCCGGCTCCTGATGATCGTGATGACCATGTTTACATGCGAGCGGGCGGGATGAAGATAAGCAAGGAGGGATACAACCTCATCATAAAGCATGAGGTCGGGGGGGGATTTTCTTACTATGATCGGCACCTGAAATGGCCGGCATACGTTTCAAAAAACTCCGGGATCACGATCGGGATTGGTTACGATCTCCGGTTTAACTCGCCAGCCCAGATCCGAAAGGACTGGCCGATGCTGTCCGAATCCACCTTGGAGCGACTTAGCTCGGTGAGCGGCAAGAAGGGGACTCGCTCGATGGCTCGCTCGCTCCGATCCATCTCGATCCCGTATGCAGTTGCTCTGAAAGTTTACAACGAGAACACGATACCGCGCTTTGCTAACCTCACCCGCAAAGCTTACCCCGGAGTTGAAACGCTCCACCCCCATATCCAAGGCTCGATGCTGTCATGGGTATTCAATCGCGGCCAGGGGATCTCCCGCACATCGTCCCGAGATAGAGAGAAGCGTGGGATGCGTGAGGCGATCCCTGAGCGTCCCGGATTGCTCGCTGCGTTATTCCGTGCGTCCAAGCGTATCTGGGCAGGGAAAGGACTCCACGGCCTCCTACTGCGTAGAGAGGATGAGGCCAAGCTCTGCGAGTTGACCAACTGAGCATGCCCTCCGCGCCCGTTTAACGATTTCAGCATTAGGGATACCCTCCGGGCTGATGAGTGAAAACAAATCACAGCCGGACGGCGAACAGCCTCCGCAACCAGATACGGTAAAGGATGGCGAACAGCCAGAAATCACCGACCCAAACATCCTTGTTGAAACCGTAAATCAGGAGGATCTCGGAAGAGCTCTTTTCGATGGTGACAGCAAAGGAATCCCAGCACCAGAAACCAAGGAAGAGGTAATACCAGCAGGCGAAAAGCCAGCCACGCAACCGAATCCCGAAACAGAAGGTGAAGTCGCTACGAGAAAAAGCCCTCGCCGAATTTCGGTTGGCGGATTTTCCGAAGAAGCAAAGCAGGAGGCCGCAGAAGCCGCGGATCTAGTACGCCAAGGAAAAGCAACCGATCTATACGATGCCATCTCGCAAATTAGAGGTATTGAACAGACCCCGGCCGTGGATCCCGACCCGAACGCAGAACCGGAGCCGGAAGTAGAACCGGAGACAGACGCGGAGCCAGAACCAACCCTCCAAGAGAAATTAGCCAAGTTGCGAGAAGATTACGACGAGGCAGACGATAATTTCGACAAGGTTGGAGCAAGGCAAATCAGAGCAGAGATCGAGGATACGCTCCTTGCAATCGGTAGATCCGAAAGGGTGGCCGAAGCAGAGGAACGCACCACGAAGAAGAATGTCCAAACCTACGAGGAGGCCGCAGATGCGTCCTTTGATCGGGCGGCGACAGACTATCCGGATCTCAACGATGATAACTCCAAACTGACGCGATACCTAGATCAAGCGATCGATGCGGCACAGGTCAAAAATGACCCAGCCCTCAAAGATCCCAACATCATCCAGAAATTCGCCGATGAAATTGCCAGCGACTTGGGAATAGCAAAATCCACTTCCAAAGCCCCGTCCCGTCCAGCTCCAGCCCCAACTCGCCAAGTAAAGCCGGTGGGTTCCGCTCTAGCTCCAGGTCACAGCTCTCCGGAAGTTCTCACTCAAGCACAATCGCAATCTGCGATTGAAAACGCCTCGGCGGAAGACTTGGAGGCAGCTCTCTTCGGGAGCTGAACATACTCCAATCCACCAATAGGCTACTCTAACTCCATATAATCCAATGTCTTACAATTCTGAACCATCGGTGGAAACACTCTCGGCAGCTCTCGCAATGAGCTCCGACCTCCGCCAGAATGCTATCTCGCGTTACTTCGAGCAGCAATCCGGCCAATTCAATGCACTCAAGCAGTTCACATCCGTCTTCGACCCGAAGACGATGAAAGGCTCGGGAGGCGCGAAAAGCGTCTTTATCGAGAAAACCGACCTCTCCAAAGGTGGAGCCCAGTCCGTCGTCTTCAATACCATCGGTATCCCATCGGGTCCTGGTGCAGTAGGTGACGAAGAACTGACCGGCCGCACCTCTTCGGCTCGCAAAGGAACCTACAAGACCAACGTCGACTGGGTTCGTGATGCAGTTGAATTTACGGCTGACGAGATCGAGATGCTTACCCCAGGGCGCAGCCTCGAACAAACCACCGTTGATCTCCTTGCCGAGAAGATGGGGCTTGTGAAGCAAAACCACCAGTTGAAGCGACTCATTGAGGATGCAGATGATAACATCTACCGTCCGAACAATCGCGCCTCGACCGGCGCACTCACTCCGACCGACACCCTCACGCTGGACATTACGACCAATGCAAGGGCTCGCCTCTCCACGATGGGTGCCAAGCCCCTCGCTTGCGATACGGCTCGGAGCGGTTGCCCGATCAACAAGTATCTGATCTTCGGATCCGAAACGTCATTGCTTCCGATCCGCAACGATTCTTCGTTCCAGACCGCGATTCAGCAAGCCGACGAGCGTGGCAAAGGTAACGCCCAGTTCACTGGCGAAATCCTCAACTGGCAGGGAAATCCGTTCTACGAGTTTCCTGTCACCGACCAAGATTGGGATGACTTCCAAGGCGGCCCGCTCATCGCGAAAGCAGAGCAAGGCACGGCCTTCGGCGTCAACTCCGCCATCGGCGCTTGCAAGTTGATCGTCAACTCCGCCAACACCAAAAGCCGCTACTTCCAGTGGTTCGATGGCTATGAGTTCGTATTCAACCGGATCGAAACTCCGGCCGATCTGTCCTCGAACGAGTATTATGCTTGGATCGTCAATCCTGATGGCTCGGTTGGATTCGTCGCTTACGCTGGCGGATTCGATGGCAATCAGATCACGATCACCAAGATCCTGTCCTTCGACGGCACTGATACCTCGACTCTCGGGGAAACCACGGTTGGCGAGCTCATCACCGACACGGCCGCATGGACTGGCGGAGCCTCGACTCTCGAAGTCTCCGGCCCCAACGGAACATGGGTTTACACCGACTCCTTCGTTGCCGGTGCCAAAATCTTCCAAGCCAACGCGAAAGGGGTTCCTTACTCCCGCTCGTTTGTCTTCGGAGCCATGGCCGCGACCTTCGCACACGGCCGCGTTCGCATGACCGAGATCACCCAGGACCGCGACTATGACTTTGTTAAAGGTCGTGGGTTCCAGATGATCTTCGGAACTGCAGTTTGCAAAAACACCAACTCGAAACCAAGGAACTACCTCCTGATCGAACACGCGATCTCCCATCCGGGTTATCC
>TARA_B110000495_G_scaffold23723_1_pt1 | contig 44006 bp, 39 predicted proteins | sample TARA_B110000495 | Tara Oceans TARA_B110000495 (sample SAMEA4398219) | marine metagenome | biome: Polar Biome; feature: [MES] marine water layer (ENVO:01000295) within the mesopelagic zone...; material: water (ENVO:00002006), including particulate matter (ENVO:01000060) such as...... | reverse complement strand
GCTGTTGGCGCTGGCTCAGGTTCACTTACTGAAGCAACTGCACCAGTTTCTGCAGGTAATGGAGCAGCCAACGCTGCTGCAATAGGTGCTGAAACAACAGTACCACCTTTACTAACTCGATATTTGTGTCCCCAGAAATTCACCTCAATTTCGTTCACGCTTGAATTTTCAAGTATGTAAATAATTTCTTTTAATTTATCCTGCCACATAATCTCTCCTTGTGAAATTTTACTCTTTGGACCGTTCAACATAATCGCCAGTTCTAGTATCAATCTTGAGCCGGTCACCTTCATCAATAAATAACGGAACATTTAGTGTATAACCCGTTTCCACTGTTGCCGGTTTGGTAGCTCCCTGAGCTGTATTTCCTCTAAATCCTGGTTCAGTTTTCGTTACTTCTAATACAATGTGAGATGGTAAACGAACATCCAAAACTTCTGTCCCATCAAATAAAAGATCAACACTCATTCCACCAATTAAAAAGTTTTTTCCTTTGCCAACAGATTCGGTGGGAATGTTCAGTTGCTCAAAATTTTCATTATCCATGAACACAACCATTTCGCCATCTTCATATAAATATTGCATGGTTTTTGCTTCTACTCTAATGAACTCAAGTTTACGCCCAGCGTTAAATGTTTCATCAAATATTTTGCCCGATTGAATATCTTTCAATTTGGTACGAACAAATGCGCCACCTTTCCCAGGTTTTACATGTTGAAACTCAATCACTTTCATTCGTTTGTGTTTATGTAAAATGACGGCGCCATTTCGTATATCTGAAGTTGTAGCCATGAATGTCCTTATTTGATTAAAAATTCAAGCTTGAAATTTACGACGAGACTTTGCTTGTTCAAATGGAGGGAATTTTAAAAATTAACGACTAAGAATCCTTTACAGTTCCTAATACATAATCATAAAATTTAGTCTTCGCATTCTCCCAAAGTGAAATCAGTTATACCATTCCAATTAATTGCTGCGCATGCATTGACATAGGTAACATCGTCACACCCACATACAGGTGTATAATCCATTGTACACATAATTGACTCATCTATCAGAGATTCGTCGATACATCCTTCTGGTATTTCCACATTATTACATCCAACCATGGACAATACAAAAATGAATAAAAATTTTATATGATTTATTTTGTTTTCCTTAGATGTTTACTAATAGACTAGCCTAATTATACATAAAGTGCTTACAACTAAGAAATGAGTTTTATACCTGTGAAATAAAAGAAGAAATTTTCTCTTTATCCGCAGACATTTTCTCGGACGTTGGGATTTCACGGGCATATTTTACCTTATCAGCTTCCGATAGAAACTGAGCCCAATCAGAAAACAATCCATCTTCCAGAGGAAACAAGGATCGGAATTCATTGATTTCTTCGGTAGTCATTTCCAAAGCACGGACAAAATATTTTGTTTCAATATATTCTCGAGATATGTGAGATAAATCGGCATAATAATTTTTTGACAATCCTGATTCATTTAATTCGCCTAATCGTCTTTTTGCTCGGTCTTCCGGTGATTCCATTATCAAATAATCAACTTTTTGATATTGGATTTCACGTCTCTGTTTCCATATCCAAATTATGCTTCCGAGCATCGTGAGTAAGATTAGACTCAAAATAACAGTTTTAATCGGGAAAATGCCTTTAACCGGAATTGGACCTTTCATGGGACGAAATTCTGGATTCTCTGCAAGAACAAGAATAGACCTTACAAAAAAACGGATCGGTATTGTTGATAGTGAAAAATCGATTGTTCCGTCTACCTTTAAAATATGTACGTCAAATTCTGGTGTTACAAATAGGCCAGTGTCCCAAGCCATTATCTCAAATTGGATTCCCACCAATTTCCCATTTTCATGAATCAAGGATTCATTTCGAATTGATAAAGTATCACTTAAATCACCTAGATTAGGAAATTGAACAGATTCGTCTTTTTGCCCTTCAACTTTAACGGTCCAAAGAAAAACATCTCCAATGAAACCTTGGGTCGTATCTAAATTGGACACAATAGCAATACTTTGTCCAAAAGTGAATGATGAAAAAAGAAGACCAAAAATAAGACGCATTAATGTCTCTTTTCTCTTTTTTTAAAAAAGGACATAAGCGGTTCAACAAAATCTTGATTCGTCGCAACAGGAATAAGATCAAATCCAATTTTCCTTGTTTCTTTTTTGAATTTTTCATGCCTGTTTTGAATGTCTTTCCTCAATCTATTTCTAGCTGCTTTAGATGAAGTATCCACCCAAAATGATTCACCCGTTTCTGGATCTTCAACTTTCGCCAAACCCATATCGGGTATATCAGTTTCAGCAGGGTCATAAAGTTGAATTCCAATTAAATCATGTTTACGGTTAACCACTTTCAAGGAAGGCCAATAATTTTGATCTAAAAAATCAGAAATGATAAAAACAACGCTTTTTCTTTTCGCCACTTTTAAAAGATAATCCAGCGCATTTTTTAAGGAAGTCCCAGACTGTTCTGGTTCCGTGTATAGTAATTCTCGTATAACTCGTAAAACGTGAGTTTTCCCTTTTTTCGGTACCACATATTTTTCAATTTTGTCCGAAAAAAGAATGAGCCCCACTTTATCATTATTCTTAATGGCTGAGAATCCAAGTACAGCTGCAATTTCAGCACCGATTTCTCGTTTCAATTGTTGACCTGAACCAAACTCTCCAGAGGCGGAGATATCCACCAATAAATAAACAGTTAATTCCCGCTCTTCTTCAAAAACTTTAATAAACGGAGAACCGGTTCGGGCAGTAACATTCCAATCGATCAAGCGAATATCGTCTCCGGGTTGATATTCCCGAACTTCAGAAAATGTCATTCCTCTTCCTTTAAAGATTGAATGGTATTCTCCACCAAAAAGATCATTCACGAGTCCTCGTGTTCGAATTTCGATTTGCTTCACCTTTTGCAGGATCTGACGGGGAATCATGGGTTCACCTTATAGGATAAGTAAAAATAAATATTGGTGTCAAGTTTATTAGGTCGATTTTTTTGTGAGTTATCGTTAAAAGTGCGATAATTAAAAATGAAATTCAATTAAAATTACCAAGTTTTGTTTTACATATTTAGGACGAAAGTTGTCAAAGAAATCGTTTGATGAATCAAGGAACTTCCACTACTTCAAACAATCGTTGAATCACATCTTCCGGAGTAAGTTCTTCAGCTTCCGCTTCATAGGTTAAAATAATTCTATGCCGTAAAACATCCGCGCCAATATATCGAATATCTTCAGGGGTAATGTATCCGCGATGCTCTGTAAAGGCTCTTGCTTTTGCGGCACGAATTAAATTGATCGTAGCTCTCGGCGATGCACCGTAATCGATAATTCCTTCTAAATCCTTCAAACCATATTTTTCAGGATTCCGTGTTGCAAAAATTAGATTCAACACATAATCTTCAACTTTTTCATCCACATAAATATCATGAATGACTGCTTGCGCTTCCAAAATAGCATCGGATTCAACAATCGGTTTTAAACTATCAACATTAATAGGTTTTGTATTTTGCCGAAGAACTAACCTTTCTGAATCTCGATCAGGATAATCTACAATTAACTTAAACATAAATCTATCGACTTGGGCTTCCGGTAAAGGATATGTTCCTTCTTGTTCAATCGGATTTTGTGTTGCCATTACAAGAAAAGGAGCATCCAATAAAAAGGTATTTTCACCAATGGTTACTTGACGTTCTTGCATGGCTTCTAATAAAGCACTTTGCACTTTGGCAGGAGAACGGTTAATCTCATCGGCTAATATGATGTTGGAAAATATGGGGCCTTTTCGAGTGTCGAATTCGCCTGTTTTCTGATTATAAATCAAAGTTCCCAACAAATCCGCAGGTAACATATCTGGTGTAAATTGAATCCGTTGAAAATTGGTATTAATCAATTTAGAAAGGGTGTTTACCATTAATGTTTTTGCCAAACCAGGCACACCTTCCAAAAGGATATGACCGTTGGCCAGCATGGAAACTAGAATTTTATTAACCAATTCATCTTGACCAATAATAACTCGCCCCATCCCCTTTTTCAACTCATCTACAAATTCAGAGGTCTTGGAGATTCGTTCATTAATCTCTTTTAAACTAAAATCGCTCATGGGCTACTTTATGAAGAAGTGATATGCTTCAAGGCAGGGATATCTTCAATCCCTTTCCCTAAAAATTCAATCTCAAATTTGACAGAAGGAGATAACTCATGAGTCGGAAATCTATTTAAAAAATCTCTGTATTCAATTTCTGCACTTTTTGGATCATTCACCACATTGGCATAAATATAACCAATCATAAAAAGAGCATGTGCTTCTTGAGATGACCCAGCATAATTCTCAATTACTTTTCGATATTCCTGAATTGCAGTAGGAAAATCTCGAAATTCATTCATATAAAGATCACCCAACATATATTGACTTTTTGGTGTGAGTTCGTGTTGAGAATATTTTTCAGTCATATACATCAAATGTTCCACAGCTTCCTTTACCATTTTTCGTTTCCGAAGAGATTCTGCTTTATTCAGAATATATTCTGGAAATTGATCAATTTCTTTTTGAGCTTGAGTTCCTTGAATAGAGCGACCATAATGACTTACAGTATTTTGTAAGGATGTATATCCTTTGGTTAAATCATTTTTCCAATTCAGATGGATAGAAGCCAATTTATATTGAGCCTTAGACGCCAAACTGTCTTCTGGATATTTTGTTAAAAGAGTTTCCAAATCCTTTATGGCTTGGTCTGTCTTCTCATTTTTTAAATTTTCACTGGATAATTCTATAAGTTCATCTGCTGATTTTGAACAAGCTGTGATTAAGAACAATCCTAATAGTGAGAGTAATAGTTTAGTTTTCATTGTCATCCTGTAGTTTAAAAGCCGCGGAAATTAATGCCAGTTTAGGGGCATAAAAAGAGTTTGGTAATGATAAAATGCCTGAACTGATTTTCAGTTCCAATAAATTAAAATAAATTTTGAACACCCAATTGTATTTGGGGGCTTTCCGGTTGGTACATTGGAAATGCAAGATCTACTCGTGCACGCCCGATAGGTGTTTGCACAGTTAATCCGAAACCGCTATCCCATTTAATCAATTCATGAGATATATTTCTTGTATGATCCGTTAAGAGCCCACCGTCGGTGAATAAGGTTAAACCTACCGATTTATAAACAGGAAAACGATATTCGATATTTGTCATAAACCTTATAATTTTTCCAACAGGGTTTCCATTGGATTCAATAAAACGAAGGACTTCCCATCCACGCATCGATGTACTCCCACCTAAATAAAATTTTTCATAACTATAATCATTAAATTCATTATTCCACCCCCAAAGCCGACCAGCTTTTAATCGAACAGCGAAAACAGATTTTTTTCCAATAGGTGTATAAGATTGGAAAGTGAAATCTGATTTAAGATAGTCTCTTTCACCACCTAAAACATACCCTGCCGATTTGAAAATTGCAGAAAATAAATACCCTCTCCGAGTAAAAAGTGGATCATCTTTTTTATCAATATGAATTTTTATGGCGAATGACCGTTGCTCAATATTTTCATTCGATACAGATCGATCACTGAAAGATTCCCAAACAGATTTTGTCTCAAAATAAGATCGCTTATCAAACCGTATATGTTGAGATAAGTTAATCCCAATTCTTTCAATCGTTTCAATTTGATCTTTATATTCGATAAATGTCTCATAAAATGCTGTGAGTTTTGTCGGGAACCGTATGCCTAAAAACCAATTACTGGTAAAACTCACATCATATCGAAGCCGTGGAACAACAAACTCTTCTTCAACTGGAACCGCTGCCAGTAATTTTGTTGAAAATTGGGTTGGTGAATTAAAAAATGTTCTATTTCGCCACTCAATAGTTCCACTAATTGCGGACAGAGGTTCCGCACCTTCTGCAAACCGAATTGGATCATATCCTCCCGCAGATAACCACTCGCGCTGTTTATATCGTCGAAATTCAATGACCATATTCACAAGTGAATCTGAATCAATTACTTTTACAGGAATCATATTTGCCATGGAGAAAACACCCATTTCTCTAAGATGACGGGAAGTCTTATCCATTACTTTTTTTGAATAAATATCGCCAGTTTTAAAGGTTATCTCTCGCCAAACCATGGAACTATCAATGCTTCCTAATTTTTCCAAATATGTATTTTTGATCCGGACATCTTTCCCTTCAGTAATAACAATTTTAACTCGAACCGAATCAGAAATTTCATCCAAGACCTTGATCGTGAAAAATAATTTCCCCACTTCATGATAAGCATTTTCTACTGCAAACAAATTGTCATTTATAAAAACGGGGTTGTAGGGTTTATTCTCAGTAAGGCCTAATAATTTTATAATTTTATTATCGGATATTGATGTGTTTCCAGATAACGATATATGAGAAATAAAAAACTGTTTCCCCTCTTCAATTTTATAAACAATATCTGCTAAATTATTGTCAAACGTAAAAGACTCTTCCACTTTTACATCCAGAAATCCCTTCGAATGGTAATAGCTTTTTAAGGTTAAAGCATCCAATTTTAATAATCTTGAATCGAAATCCGGCCGACGAAAAAACCAATTGGGCGGTCGTTGACGAATGATATAAAGTACCTCATTCATAGATACGGACTCATTCCCTGTCATTGTAACAGTTCGGATTGAGATTTTATCCGTTTGGGGACATACAACCCCCATCCATGCTAATAAGCAAATTAGAAAATGGAATATTAGTTTCACTATTTATTTAATAGGCGTAACGATAACGATATTTAAGGTTCAAATTTCCATCATCATCTATATTACCTACCACAGAAAAATGTCTGTTTAATTTATATTCAACGCCGATCTGTGATTGGTTCGGATTCGCTAAAGAGAATGACCTTTTATAGGATAAATTTAAGAAAGTTTTGTCACCAATTTGTCTTTTTGCCGTAACTTCGAAATCTTCGTTTGTCCCTTGCAATAAACCGGCAGCACCGGAGATTGCAATGTCATCAACAATACTCATTTTCCCAAATTCAGAATCTTTCAAATTCTTTTCTAATTGATTCTCTAAAAGTGAACCGAGAATGGATACAGTTTGATTTCCAAATCCAGTGGTTGTTATTTCCTGATCTTCAAACCGTTTTCCCCACGTGAGTAATTCTAATATATCGCTTTCAGAAAATCCACTGAAAGACTCTAAGCCAATATCTAAATCATCAATTCCCCCAGTGATTCTTAGGGCAATCCGCTCGTCATCTATCATGGTAAATGCGTTTAAATCCATGATTGGGTTGAAACCTTTATTATCAAAACTCACATATCCCTGAAGGCCTTCGAAGTTGTCTTTGTAAGAAAATACGTTTCCATCTTCAACAAAAATTTCACCACCAAAATCCATTTCGCCATGACCAATTTGGGATAAACTTAATTCTCCTGTTACATGAGCATCAATTTGAGAATTCTGAAATAAAGCAGACCCTCGAATTGGGATGGAAATTTGGTAAGACATTATCGTTCTAACATCATCAGAAAGGGCTATCCCCATCTCTTCACTTGTAAATTCGTAAAATATATTTGCATCCAAAACCTCAACTGTTCCAGCAATTAAAACGGTATCTCGACCTGTAATGGTCACATCCAAATTACTTTGTCCCGCAATGTCCAAATATAGGGCTTTAAAGGATGTTTCTTTTCCTGTAGCATGGATGCTATATCTCGGTTTGAAAAACTGTGTAAAATCCATGAGTCCCGTAATCGTGGTATTTTGAGTATTCGTGGATTGATATTTTCCATTTGGATGATATAATTGCGCACTCATTTTCTGTATCACTAATTGGTTATGATTCATAAAAGCCGTTCCTTCAACCAACTTAACAGGATCACTAATAAGTAAGGTGTAAACCATACCATCCTTGATTGCAATTTTTCCACTTCGTTGAATCGACTCACTCGGACCTGTTAAGGACAAAGAAATATTAAAATCTCCACGAACTGAATCAAGATCAACAATATAAGGGGATAAAAATGGTAGTGAACTAATTTGTGCGTTTGTATGAAAATCTAAGGAATCACCGTAATAAAACTGTCCCTTATTAACAGAACTTATGTTTAAATCAATTGGAATTGACCCATACGCGGATATTTCACCATCGTGACGAATTGCCTTTGCTGATTCAAGAAAAAGTCGGCGACCATCATATTTACCCTTCCCTACCACATGACCCAAATTAATTAAATCAAATACAGCATCTTGAATATCCATATTATAGCTAAACTGAGTATTATCAGGGAATCCATTTAAATCAAGAGCGCCAGTGACTTCACCGCCCAACGTAAAAAAGTCGGGAATAAATTTGTGAACAAACCCCAAAGATAAATTGGAAAATGTAGACCTTAAAGAGATTGGAGTTCTTCCGATGTGTTTTTTTCCTAAAGGAATAACTCCATTTGCTTGAATTCCCATATGCTCACCTCGTGTCATAGAAATATCATCCATATGTAGCAAGCCTCGTTTATATAAAAATGATAAAGTCATTTCATCAAATGGTTCATCCATATAGGTCCCATTTTTCAATGATAAGTCAGCATCTAAATCCACAGCATCACTTATCCATTGCATCCAAATTTCACCAAATACTATTCCGGACATTTGGAAACGCGGATCATCCAAGAATTGAGTCAAAATTTCTGCGTTGAAATTTGACATTTTAAAATGACCTTCTGGTTGATTTCCACCTGTCACAACACCCTCTAACCTGCCATCATTGATATGGAATTCGAAAGGATTAACAAAAAATGTTGAATCTTTAATAGAAAATGAAAGTGGTTTTGCATTTACTAAATAATGATTCTGATAAGCAATTTGCAAACGATCGATTAAATATTTATTTATGCCATCAAATTTTCCAGATGCTTGAAGAAAGTCTTTTCCTGACTTAAAATGGCAATTCTCAATTGTGACTTGATTATTTTGGATGGTAGCATAAACCGTTCCACTTTCAAATGATTTTTCTCGCCAAGTTCCTTTACCCGCTTTTATATCTATATAGCCCGTCGTTAGCGTATCTTTCACCGTAACTTGAGATTTGAATTCAAGGGAATTCAATAAAAAATTATCCACTTTTATTTTTTGACAAATCAGTTCAGCGCTGGCAGAAGGTGCATTAATATTCCCTTGAACTTTTAAACGGCCAGTAGCTCGGCCAGAAACAAAATCTCCTGGAAGGAATTGATTGATCAATTCAATATCCGCTTGTTCCAAATCCGCAAGAATATTAATCGTTTTATTTTTGAAATTCCCTTCACCGTCGATGGTTAAATAACTATCTCCAATCATTACCGTGACTGGATCTATCGTGGACAAAAGACTATCTTGATACGTCATTTGCCCTTGAACAGATATTTCACCTTCCTTAAATAGTTTCGATTCAATTACTTCAAGTGTGAGATCAATTTGATCGAAGGAACCTTTTTGAGTTAAACTTCCATCGATGATGGCCAATCCGGATAAATTTGTTGGTTCTTGTTTAGTCATCCAACGACTTAAATCCAAATTTGTAAGATTCATATAACTGTTTATTCGCGTTTTATCTTCCCAGATTCCGCTCATATTTAATTGCGATTTTTCACCGACTAATTCAAGTTTTTCTAAAATCCACGCTGTTTTTTCTCGACCTATTTTGAATTTTCCTGTCATGTCTAAGCCCAAATCATTTTCAAGACCCAGTTCCCCAGAAAAATAGTGGAAATCAGATTCAAAATTAAAAGTACCTTCAAATGATGATAATTTAGTTTGAAGAGGAAGTTGGCTAAATAATTCTGGATTTATTTCGATTCCACTCACACGAACATTCCCCGTTAAAAGCGGTTTTTGATCGTCATAAGTCAATTCACCATTTAAAGGCAAATCACCAATCAGCCCTTTGACTTGATTTAGGTAAAAAGATGATCCATCATAACCAACGGCAATGCTTTGTAAATCAATGACATATTTGGGGCTATTGACAAGGGTAACCTTTAATAAATCACAATTCAGTGTTGGATGCATTCCACCTTTAAACTCACCTCCAACTTTCATATCGATAGCATAGGATTGATCGTTCAATTTGGAATTAATTCGTCCTGAAACAAAAAATGATTTTATATGAAAGGGTAAATTGATTGATTTAGTTTTATCAAAATCATTTCCAGATTTTATCCAATTTTGATTTAATTCGGTTGCCATATTTTCTAGGGTTAAAAGATCAAAAGTTATGTCCCCAAATAGTGTAGCTAAATGTGCGAAATTAATAGATGAATTTTCTATGGACACGTGCGGTCCATTCTCTTGATTCAAAATGACATTTTCAAGATGCATAGTCCCAAATAAATATCCGGATGATTTTCCAACTTGTATGGACCACCCCGAAGTCCCAATCTTTTCATTGATCTTTTTTTGGATGAAATCTCCCCAAACAGAAGCTCGAAGAATAATCATCAAAAAGAGAATCAATACAGCACTTGTGCCGAGTATATATTTTTTTCGCTTTTGCATCATAGAAAGGTTACTATGTAACCTTTAAATTAGGAAGGGAGTTCCATATAAAAAAAAAGCCCTTTTACATTAAGCAAAAGGGCTTTAATTCGAATCAATCTAAATGAAAGATTAATCGACAACTTCGAAGTCTGCATCTTCGATTTCGCCTTCTTTCATTTTCTTTTCAGTGGGTTCACCTTCTGGAGCAGCACTTGGTGCGCCTTCTTCTTGCTTGGCGGACTCATACATTTTGGCCGCTACAGTGCTCCATAAAGCATTTAGTTCTTCCATTGCAGGTTTGATATCGTCAACATTGCCACTGTCTTTTGCTTTTTTCAAAGCTTCAACTTTTTCAGTGAGACTCTCTTTTTCAGCATCATCTAATTTATCACCATTCTCTTTTACATTTTTTTCTGTTTCATAAATCAAATGTTCAGCTTGGTTGACTAAATCAATTTTTTCCCTTTGCTTTTTATCTTCACCTTCATGCTTTTTAGCATCATTCACCATTTTATCAATTTCAGTTTCTGACAATCCACTGGAAGCTTCGATACGGATACTTTGTTCTTTTCCAGTTGCTTTATCTTTCGCATTCACATTCAAAATTCCATTTGCATCAATGTCGAAGGTTACTTCAATTTGTGGAATTCCACGAGGAGAAGGCGGAATATCCGCTAAATGAAAACGGCCAATAGTTTTATTATCTAAAGCCATTTCCCGTTCACCCTGTAATACATGAATTTCAACGGTGGTTTGATTATCAGCTGCCGTACTAAAGACTTGTGATTTCTTGGTGGGAATAGTTGTATTTCTATCTATAAGACGAGTAGAAACGCTACCGAGAGTTTCGATACCCAATGAAAGCGGTGTAACATCTAATAACAAAATATCATCAACATCACCGGAAAGTACACCCCCTTGAATGGCTGCACCTAAAGCTACAACTTCATCAGGATTTACACTTTTGTTTGGCTCTTTGCCAAAAATTTCTATTACTTTTTCTTGAATTTTAGGAATCCGAGTCGATCCACCCACAAGAATGACTTCATCAATTTCGCTTGTAGAAAGGCCCGCATCTTTGATGGCTTGAATACAAGGTTGAACTGTCCGTTCAATCAAGTCGCTAACTAAATCTTCAAATTTGGCTTGTGTAAGTGAAAGATTTAAATGTTTAGGTCCAGAAGCATCAGCCGTAACAAATGGCAAATTGATATCTGTTTTCTTCGATGAAGAAAGTTCTTTTTTGGCTGTTTCTGCAGCTTCTTTCAATCGTTGAAGCGCCATAGGATCTTTCCGAAGATCAATTCCGTCAGACTTATTAAACTCATCCGCAATCCAATCAATCACTTTTTGGTCAAAATCATCACCCCCTAAATGCCCATCACCATTTGATGATTTTACTTCAAAAACGCCATCGCCTAATTCTAGGATAGAAACATCAAACGTTCCACCCCCTAAATCGAAAACGGCAATTTTTTCATCTTTCTTTTTATCCAAGCCATAGGCTAAGGATGCAGCGGTGGGTTCGTTAATAATTCTACGAACATTTAATCCGGCGATTTTACCCGCATCTTTAGTAGCTTGACGTTGAGAGTCATTAAAATAGGCTGGAACTGTAATCACAGCATCTGTTACCGTGGTACCTAGGTATTCTTCTGCTTGTTGTTTTAATTTTTGAAGAATCATGGCAGAAATTTCAGGTGGAGTATATTCCTTTCCACCTGTATTCACCACACAAGCCCCTTTTGAATTCTTTTCAACTGCGTAGGGGACTTCTTTCAGTTCAACTCCCACTTCATTAAACATACGTCCCATAAACCGCTTAATTGAAAAAATAGTATTTTCAGGATTAGTAACCGCTTGACGTTTGGCAGCTTGGCCGACTAGACGTTCACCATCTTTTGTAAATCCTACGATTGACGGTGTTGTTCTCCCACCTTCATCATTCGTAATAATTGTGGGTTCACCACCCTCTAAAACAGCAACACATGAATTTGTAGTTCCAAGGTCAATTCCGATAATCTTGCCCATTGTATCTCCTTTTGGTCAAAAAATAAATTAAATAAAAATCTGGTTTATTGACGCAAGGAACGTACCACCCATAGGGCTAATGCAATATGGCAGAATCGTTATATTTGTCCACCTATCTGGCGGACTAGATCCTACTTAGACGGTAATTTCAGTGTTTTAGGCTTTGATTTAGCGCTTTTTTTAAAATCGAAATGCATTTTATTTTTTACGGCTTTTACTGTAATAGTCATCCCTTTCATAAAAACCTGTTTGAGTAACATTTCAGAAATTGGATCTTCAAGAGATTTTTGTATTTCTCGTCGTAGCATTCGAACACCATATTGTGGATCATATCCATTTTTTGCCAATAGCTTTTTTGCTGTTTTTGACAATTTTAACTTTAATCCAAGTTTGGCTAAATTTTGGAAAAGATCGGACAATTGTAAATCAATAATATCATAAACATTTTCTTTGGTGAGAGAATGAAAAACAACCGATTCATCAATTCGATTTAGGAGTTCCGGTGAAAAGATTGATTGAACATTTTCCAAAACTCTATCTTTCATTTTGTTATAATTTTCATCTGCTTTTTCGCCACCGAAGCCATATCCACTATTTTTTAAATCCTTCGTTCCCATATTTGACGTCATTATTATTATTGAATTTCTGAAATCAACTTTCCGCCCAAGCCCATCTGTTAATACACCTTCATCAAACACTTGAAGTAATACATTATATAAATCTTGATGCGCTTTTTCAATTTCATCCAACAAAACAACAGAGTATGGATTTCGTCTTACTTTTTCTGTTAGTTCTCCACCCTCTTCATATCCAACATATCCAGGAGGCGCACCAATGAGTCTGGAAATTGTAAAGCGCTCCGCGAATTCTGACATATCAATTTTGACCAAAGCTTGGTTATGAGGAAATAAATATTTTGCCAAAGATTTTGCTAATTCTGTTTTTCCTACGCCAGTTGGACCTAAAAATAAAAATACACCAATCGGTCTATTTGGGTTTTTCAATCCTGTTCTAGCTCGTCGAATTGCGTGCGTTAAACTACCAATTGCATCTTCTTGACCAATAATATAATTACTCAGTTCATGATTTAAGTTTAACAATCGCTGACTTTCAGATTCTGCCACCTTCGATAAAGGAATCCCAGTCATCAATGAAACGATATCCGCGATATGTTCAGAATTAATTTCTACAGATATATTATCTTCTACTGCCTGCCATTCTTTTTGAGCATTGACTAATTGATTATATAATTTACGTTCCTGATCCCTGAGAACAGCAGCATCTTCGAAAAGTTGAATTGAGACTTTTGCTTCTTTCTTTTCTCTTAACTTTTGTAAATCATCTTCAATTTTTAATATGCTGTTTGGCACTTTTAGATTATACATATGAGCTCGAGCACCTGCTTCATCCAAAATATCAATTGCTTTATCTGGTAGAAATTTATCAGAAATATATCGATCTGACAGTTGAACGCATGCTTCAATTGCATTATCTGTATATTGAACCTTATGATGGCCTTGGTATCGCTCCTTCAATCCATGTAAAATATCAATAGATTCGTCAATTGTGGGCGGATTGATTGTAATCTTTTGGAAGCGTCGATCTAAAGCACCATCTTTTTCAATATATTTTCTATATTCATCCAAAGTGGTGGCGCCAATACAATGAATATCTCCACGCGCCAATGAGGGTTTAAACATATTGGATGCATCTAAAGATCCTGAAGCGCCACCCGCACCGACAAGCGTATGGATTTCATCAATGAAAATGATAACATTTTCACTCATTTCTAATTCCATCATTACACTTTTGAGTCGTTCTTCAAATTGACCTCTATATTTTGTTCCAGCCACAATCGCAGCAAGATCTAAAGATAAAATTCGTTGGTTTTGTAAAATACGCGGTACTGTTTTACGGATAATCATTTGGGCCAGACCTTCGATAATAGCAGTCTTCCCCACACCGGGTTCACCAATTAAAACTGGGTTATTTTTCTTGCGCCTTGTTAATATTTGGGCCACACGTTCAATTTCGCCTTCTCGTCCAATAACAGGGTCCAGTTTCCCTTTTCTCGCTAATTCTGTTATATCTCGAGAGAAATGATCCAAAGTCGGTGTTTTACTCTTTGAAGAGTGTTCTGACGGCATAGGCGCTTTAGTTTTATGTTTTTCTTCAGTCGTTTGAATTAAATCTCCAACCGTTTCATAATCTAAAGAAAATGAAATTAAAATTTCAATCGCAATTCCTTCAGTTTCGCGAAGCATCGCTAACAATAAATGTTCATCATTCGCCATGGTTTCTCCACGAGATGATGCTTCACTAAACGCATTTCTGAGAATTCGTTCGGCTCGTCTAGTTAAAGGCAAATGTCCTAAGGTCATAGTGCCACCAGACGTTTTAATCATATCTTCAATCATGGCCACCATTTCAATAGGATCAATATCATAGACATCTAGAACTTTTTTTCCCAATCCACCTTCTACTTTCAAAAGGCCCAATAATAAATGTTCGGACCCAACATAACTGTGCCCAAGGCGAATCGCTTCTTCCTTTGATAGTTTAATTATTTGTTGAACGCGTTTTGAGAAATTTTCTTTCATAATTAATTACACTTTTTCGGTTAAAGATCCATTTTCAAGAGAGAATTGTCGATGCCCAATTGATGCCACATCTGGATTGTGCGTTGTAAGCACAATTGCCTGATGAAAATCTTTATTGATTTCACCTAAAAGGTCAATGAGTTTATTTGCATTTTTTTCATCCAAATTTCCTGTTGGTTCATCCGCTAATACTATTTTGGGACGATTCATTAATGATCGAATTACAGCTACACGAGACCGTTCGCCTCCAGAAAGTTGATTCGGGAAATGATCCATTCTATCCAAAAGTCCCACTTGTTCAAATAATATTTTGGCTCTGTTTTCCATTCCTTTTTCTTGATTTATCCAAGTTGGCATAAGTGCATTCTCAAGTGCTGAAAATTCTGGCAATAAATGATGAAATTGAAAAACAAAACCGATATCCCGATTTCTGAGTAAAGACAACTCATCTTCTTTTAAAGAATGAACGGATTTACCACCTATGGTTATCGTTCCCGAATCGGGTTGATCTAAAGTCCCCAAAATATTTAACGCCGTGGATTTTCCAGAGCCAGATTGCCCCATGATTGTAATGATTTCGCCTTCTACCACATCTAATGAGAAATCTTTGAGAACAGATAAGTTATTTTTCCCGTTGGAAAATGTTTTATAAACCGATTTTGCTTGAAGAATCATTTTGCCCATTGAAGTGCATCCTTAATTTGAGTGTGGGCCAATTTCCATCCTGAAATAATTGATCCCGTTAAAATAAAAAGGAATGAGATGGAAATGACAATGAATAAATCTTTTGGAAAAAGTACCATGGGAAGCGCATCTATAAAATAAATATCTGAAGGAATGGGAATCATCCCAAACTGACTTTGGAACCCAACAAGACCGACTCCAAAAAGGAATCCGTAAAAAACACCTTTCCCCGCTCGTTTTAATCCCAATCGAATCATGATTTTCTGGATGGACATGGTGGAAGCTCCCATAGATTTCAAAATACCGACTTCCTTCATTTTCTGGATTGAGATGAGAGAAAGTGTCGCAGCCAAATTGAAAGCTGCCACCAAAAAAATAAGACTTAATATTACAATGGTTCCAATCCGTTCCATTTTCATGGCATTGACCAAGGAGCGATTCATATCATCCCAAGATTGGATGGAAATAGAATTCCCGAATTTTTTATATAAATCTGATCGAATTTGAGTTAGATCTGATTCTGGAGTCAACCGAAGATCAATTCCATCCATGCCGGATTTACGTTTGAAAAGTTTTTTCCCATCAGCGAGAGACATAAAAACAAATCGATCATCGTAATCTAAAATTCTTGTAGAAAAAATGCCACTTATTGTCATTCTCATTTTTGGGGGTAACCCAAATCCAAAGGATTGGTCAATGGGGCTATAAACCATGATTTCACCCCCAACATCTTTTCCCAAACGATAGGCTATGTCTTGCCCAATTGCAACTTCACCTTTTTTAGGCGATTCACCTCGAAGCGGCAAATAATAAAAAGAATTCATTTTATCCATATCCACAGCTTTCAAAGAAACAACTCTTTGGGCCTTCCCATCTTCTATAACGCCTCGGCGTTCCATGAAGGGCATGGTGGATTCAATTCCATTTATGCCAGAGATTGAAATATTTCCCATATCACCGGTAAGCCGCAGATCACCTTCAAATCCTTTTAATTTATCATGAACCAAAGATTCAAATCCATTCATAACAGACAAAGATACAATCATGGCAAAACAGCCCACTCCCATGCCAATCATAGAAAATAATCCTGAAAACCATCCTTGCCGTTTTGATGATTCAGAAAATCGATTTGAGACTTTTTTCTCCCAATTCATTCGTATCTCAATACTTCAGCAGGTTTCATTTTTGACACCGATTTTGTGGGCCACCAAGATGCTATCATACAACAAAGAAAAGTAATCATTAAAATGGTTCCAAATACAGGAAAATCAAAAGAAAATGGAATTTGATCCATAAAATAGATTTCAGATGGAATGGTTAGAATTTCGAATTTCAATTGTAAATATATTATTCCAATAGACACTAATCCACCAATCATTCCGCCCATTAATCCAATGAATCCACCTTGAATCATAAATATTTTCTTTAGGGCATGTCTTGGCGTCCCCTGTGCTAACAAAATCCCAATTTGACCTGATTTTTCCAAAATGATCATGGCAATTGCAGCCATAATATTTACAATGCCTACGAGAGCAATGAGCCCAAACATGATATAAGCTGGCCAACGCTGAAGGGCAATCCATTCAAATAACATGGCGTGGCGATTCCGCCATGATTCAAAAAAGTATGGATACGAAATTTGAGCTTGAATCATTGCCACATCTCCGTTCACAATAAATCCTGACACTTTACGTGTTTCAAATCCAAATAGCTTACGCGCATCTGTCAAATGAATATAGGCTAGCGTTTTATCATATTCTTGGAGTCCTGAGTGAAAAATTTCTTTTATAACAAACGGTTTTATTTTTCTGGAAAATGTTAAGGAATGTCCCGAAGAAAAAACCTGGAGAAAAACTTTATCTCCACTTTGGATTTTTAATTCTTGAGCTAATCCATGCCCTAATACAATTTCACCGGGATTTACTTTATTGTGATTTTCTGAAATGGCTTTAGGAAGGTTTTCAATTCCTTCCACCAAAACACCATCTGCGTTAGCGCCAGCACGAACCATACAAACTCCACGGATGAAAGGGGAAAATGATTGTGGATGAGATTGGATGAGAGAATCCAATTTTGGATTCATTCTATCAATTTGATTCCCGAGAATATGCTTAACTCTTCCCTGCCCTTCAAAAGATGATAATTTTTCAGAAATCACCTGCTGAAAACCATGAATGATACTTGCTGTGAGCATCAAGGCAGTAATGCCAATGGAAAGTCCACCAATGGCTAACCAACTAGCAGTGGATGAAAAACTACCTTTATTGGGCGAAAATAAGTATCGAAGAGCTAGCCGTAAAGGGAATGAGAATCTATTTCCCATTAAACTTTATCCTTGAGCCCATTTCAGATTAACTTCAAAACCATCTGATTGTAAAAGAAAGTTCAATGATGTTAGTGCAACGGGTTTATTAGTGATAAAGTTTTTCAACAATTGTTGGTCGGTCTTCAAGAATTTTTCTTTATGATTTTCTATCAGGAATTTTCAGGTCTCATAGCAGGGAACAAAATCACATCTTTAATCCAGCGATTCCCGGTAAGTAACATAGTCAAGCGATCAATTCCGATACCCACACCACCGGTTGGCGGCATTCCGCATTCCATAGCTTGAATAAATTGTTCATCCACCGGTTGGGCTTCTTCATCGCCTTTTTCTTTTAGAGCTGCTTGGGCTTCCAATCGTTCTCTTTGATCCACAGGATCATTCAACTCAGAAAATGAATTGGCAAATTCAGATCCGCCAATAAAAAGCTCAAATCGTTCAACCAAATTGGGATCTCCATTCCGATGTGCTTTTGCTAATGGCGAAATCGCCTTGGGATAATCCGTAATAAATGTGGGTTGAATTAAGTTCGGCTCCACCAGTTTACTCATGAGTTCATCCAGCATTTGTCCATAATTCAAGGAATTATCTACAGCAATTTTATTTTCCTTACAAACTATAGAAATTTCTTTGTCCGTCATATTTCCTAGATCGTGGCCAGTTGCTTCTTTTAATAATTCTAATATGGGTTTCCGGATGAATGGTTTTGACAAATCAATATCCATACCGCCCCAATCCACTTGAAGCGCCCCGACCATTTCCGCTGCTTCCCTGAACATTTTTTCGACTAAATCCATGCAATCTTCATAATCGGCATAAGCCCAGTAAAATTCAAGCATGGTAAATTCTGGGTTATGGCTGCGATCCATGCCCTCATTTCGGAAATCTTTGGAGAGTTCATAAACACGATCAATTCCACCTATAATGAGTCGTTTCAAGTATAATTCATCTGCGATTCGAAGATATAAAGTTTGGTCCAATGTATTATGATGTGTGGTAAATGGACGTGCATTAGCACCGCCATATAAGGGTTGAAGCACGGGCGTTTCTACTTCCAAGAATCCAAGATTATCTAAGAAATTTCGGATTGTTTTAATGATGGCTGCTCGTTTGATAAAAGTTTCTTTCACTTCAGGATTTAATATCAAATCTAAATGACGATTCCGATATCGTTGTTCTTTATCTGTAAATGCATCAAAAGTTTCCCCATCTTTTTCTTTTACAACGGGTAAGGGACGAATGCTTTTTGCCAATACAGTTATAGCATCAGCATGAACTGAAATTTCACCAGTTTTGGTGGTAAAAACGTATCCTTCAACGCCAATATAATCACCAATATCCAATAGTTTAAAATGAGAATAGGATTTTTCGCCTACATCGTCTCGTTTAATGAAAAACTGGATTCGACCCTCTGAATCCATTATTTGAGCAAAAGATGCTTTTCCCATTTTCCGGATCGCCATAACTCGTCCGGCAACTTTGACTGTTTTCCCCTCTAATTCATCATAATCTGTTTTTATGGACTCACTTTTATGGGTGGGCTCATATTTGGTTGGATACGGGTTAACGCCATCATCTTTCAGTTTTTTTAATTTTTCAAGTCTAAAGTCAATAATCTGCTGTAAACTTTTATGTTCGTCTGACATTCTTTTTTCCTATATGGCTTCTTTTTTAGTGCCTATTGTGCTTAATAAATATGCTTTAATAAATGAATTCAAATCACCATCCATTACTGCTTGGGTATTTCCATTTTCTTCTTTGGTTCGGTGATCTTTCACCATTTGATACGGATGAAAAACATAGGATCGAATTTGGCTTCCAAATCCAATTTCCATCTTTTGATCTTCTAAGTCTTTATTCTTATCTTTTTCTTTTTCTAACTCAACTTTATAGAGTCGAGCTTTCAGGATTTTCATGGCATGATTTTTATTCTTGTGCTGAGATCGCTCATTTTGGCACTGAGTAACAATTCCAGATGGCAAATGAGTAATTCGAACTGCAGAATCTGTTTTATTTACATGTTGCCCACCTGCACCACTTGCACGATATGTATCGATACGCAAATCAGTTGGATTTATATCAATTTCAATATTTTCTTCCACTGCTGGATAAACAAAAACAGATGCAAAGGATGTATGGCGTCTGCTGGCAGAATCAAAAGGTGAAATCCGCACCATCCGATGGACACCCGCTTCCGCTTTTGCCATGCCAAAGGCGTAATCGCCTTTTAATTCAAAGGTTACATCTTTGATTCCAGCTTCATCCCCTTGCTGTACATCCATTACTTCAATCTTATAATCTTCTTTCTCGGCCCAACGCGTGTACATACGATACAGCATTTGTGCCCAGTCTTGGCTTTCTGTACCGCCAGCTCCAGGATGGATTGCAATAATCGCACCTTGAATATCTTCTGGTTTTCCAAGGATGAGTTTCATTTCAACATCATCAATTATTTTGTGATATTGTTTTAATTCTTTTTGTACTTCACCCAAACCTGCTTCACCCTCATCTGCAAATTCGAATAAGACTTCCATGTCATCATGGCGTCGTGTTAAATCTGACCATAATTCAATTTCTTTTTCTATACGGGAGATTCTTTTTAGGATGGCAGATGCACCTTGAGTGTCATTCCAAAATTCTGGAGCCGCCGATTTGACTCGTAGAGTTTCTAAGGTTTTTGAGCGCGATTCAAGGTCAAAGATACCTCCGCATTTCTTTATCCTTTGATTTAGCTAAAGCGAATTGCTCTTTTAATTCAAATAATTCCATGGGAAAATTTACAGAGAAGAAGTGTCTGTTTTAAAAGGTAAATAAGGGGAAATATCATAATTCAATTTTAAGTGGCTCGAGATATTTTTCGAGCATAAAGGTAAAACCAGGATCTTTTTTTGCAAACACCCACAATCAAGGATGATCGTGGCGCCTAATTTAATCCCCAGATGAAATAAACAGGCGTTCGTTCAAATAGCGGCGTAATTTCATTTCATCCATATCCAAATGGGTGAAGCGACCATTTTCCGCCGTTGAAATGGTTCCCCGTTCTTCTGAGACAACCACAACAATAGCATCCGATTCTTCTGTAATTCCCAATGCCGCGCGATGTCGTGTTCCCATCTCTGGCAAAACCATTTGGCTTTCCGTCAAGGGTAAAATACAGCCTGCAGCTTCTATCAAAGTATTCTGCAAAATTACGGCACCATCATGCATGGGTGCACCTGGGTTAAAAATAGACAAGAGTAAAGGTGTGGATACTTCTGCCTTTAGTGCAGTTCCAGCTTCTTTATAAGATCGTAATCCTGTTTCTCGTTGGATTACAATTAATGCACCCCATTTTTTTTCAGCTAAAATCAAAGATGCTTCTACCACAGATTCCAAAGATCGAGACGTTCCCATCATAAAAATGCGCTGGAAAAATCGAGTTTGCCCCACATAGATCAGGAGCCGCCGGATTTCCGGCTGAAATAAAATAACAAATGCCACCACCCAAACCGTTTGAAATTGTCCCACCAACCAAGACATGGCGCTTAAACCAAATGAATTGAAAAGGAAAGAAGAAATGAGCAAAATCACCAATCCGATTAACATTTGTCCGGCCCGCGTTTCCCGAAAATATTGGTACACCTTGATAAAAATCCATGTAACCAATATGATATCTATCACATCAATTAATGTTAAAGTCAGGAATCCAAATTTGAAAAGTGTCATGCTGCGGTCCTTATCTTTTCGGTGATGGTAACGACCCGTTTCATTTCTTTCACATCATGAACCCGAACAATTCGGGCACCATTTAAAATGCCAGCCGAAACGGCGGCGGCAGTCCCTTCTACCCTCTCATTTGTTGGCAAATCCAATGTAGTACCGATAAATGCTTTTCGGCTAGGACCTATCAATATTGGGAATCCTAATTCACAAAATTTGTTCAATTTTTGAATCAATGTAAAATTATGGACCATTGTCTTACCAAAACCGATACCCGGATCTAATATTATTTTATTTGATTGAATTCCAGCAGCTTTTGCAACATTGATTCGATTTAGGAAAAAGGAACTTATTTCACCTACCAAATTTTCATAATGTGGATTCTTTTGCATGGTTGCCGGTGACCCGTTCAAGTGCATTATAACGACGGGAATATCCAATTTCGAAACGACTTTAGCCATTTTTTTATCAAGAGTAAGCCCACTAATATCATTTACAATATCAGCTCCTGCTTCAATAGCTTTTGCCGCCACGGCTGATTTTGTTGTATCAATAGAAATTAAAATTTCTTGATCAATTTTCCGAAGTCCTTTAATAACGGGAAGGATTCTATTAAACTCTTCATCTTTGGAAATAGATTCTGCACCTGGACGTGTCGATTCCCCGCCAATGTCCAAAATATCAGCTCCATCTTTTATCAGAGATAATCCATGGTCAATCGCAGATTCGGCTTGGTAGAATTGACCACCATCGCTGAACGAATCTGGTGTAACATTCACAATTCCCATGATAAGGGTTTCCCGATGTGAATTAAGACACCAATCTGTAAAATTTGTTCGTGATACGATTTGTTTCAAATCAAGAGCTTACATCCTGTTTTTTGGGTGAATCTTTTTGGCTTGGTTTTACATCATTTTTTAAGGGTTTTAGATTCGAATTTTTTTGAGATCTATTTTGATCTTTTTTTCCAGTTTGAGCTAATTGTTTTTTAGGTTGACGTCGTCTAGGTTTACGTTGTTTTTTTGTTTTTTCATCTCTAGTTAATGGTCGAGTGAGTTGTTCACCTTTTAGAATTTTCTCAAGATCAAAAGAATCAAGTGTTTCGTATTTTAAAAGTTCCTTCGCCAGTCGATGTAAAGTTTCCAAATCTTTCCGTAAAATTTCGTCGGCAAATCGTTGAGAATCTCTTACAATTCTAGAAATTTCTTCGTCGATCATCCGCGCCGTAACTTCACTATAATCCCGATTAGATTGAATGTCGCGCCCCAGAAAAATTTCTTGGCTTTTATTGCCGAATGTCATGGGTCCCAGTAAATCACTCATACCCCATTCTGTTACCATTTTCCTAGCAATTTGGGTGGATTGTTCAATATCGTTTCCAGCACCCGTTGTCATTTGATTAAATATCAACATTTCGGCACTGCGTCCTCCCATGAGAATTGAAAGTCGTCCTTCAACGTAATCTCGAGTATAGCCATGCTTTTCGTCTAAAGGAAGTTGCATGGTTACACCCAGAGCTCTTCCTCTAGGAATAATAGTTATTTTATGAACCGGATCAGCCCCTTTTGTTTTAATGGCAACAAGAGCATGACCAGCTTCATGATAGGCCGTTACTTCTTTTTCTTCGTCAGTTAAAATCATACTTTTGCGTTGTACACCCATCATGACTTTATCCTTTGCGTCTTCAAAGTCATCCATATCTATTGATTTTTTTCCCTTACGGGCCGCAAGAAGTGCTGCTTCATTAACAATATTTGCTATATCCGCTCCAACCATTCCAGGTGTGCCTTTTGCGAGTGTTTTTAAATCAACTTTTGCTTTATTCATTACAACTTTTTTGGTATGAACTTTTAAGATACCCAATCGTCCATTATAATCTGGGACATCCACTATAATTTGTCTATCGAAGCGACCGGGTCGCATTAGGGCTGGATCTAAAATATCTGGACGGTTTGTAGCTGCAATAACAATAACATTTTGGGCATTATCAAACCCATCCATTTCTACAAGAAGCGCATTCAATGTTTGTTCACGTTCATCGTGTCCACCGCCAATTCCTGAACCGCGTTGTCGTCCTACAGCATCCATTTCGTCAATGAAAATAATACAAGGTTCAGTTTTTTTAGCTTGTTCAAAAAGATCACGAACCCGCGATGCACCTACTCCCACAAACATTTCAACAAAATCTGCACCACTCAAACTATAAAATGGAACATTAGCTTCACCAGCAATTGCTCGCGCCAATAATGTTTTTCCAGTACCGGGAGATCCGACAAGTAATGCACCTTTTGGGACCTTTGCACCCAATTTTTGAAATCGTTTAGGACTCTTTAAAAAATCAATAACCTCTTTTAATTCTTCTTTTGCTTCCTCGCAACCAGCCACATCTTTAAATGTGACACGAGGTTGATCTGATGTCCACAGAGATGCACGACTTTTTCCAAATTTGAAAATTCCACCCATTCCGCCTGCACCACCTTGCATCCTTCGAATCATATAAAACCAAAAACCTATAAGCAAAATCCAAGGAAGCATATTCAACAAATAGCCGGTCCAATCAATTTTTTTTTCTTTAAAAGTGTATTCAATCCCAGCCGTATCCCAAGCGTCCGTGTCCGCCCGTTCTATAAATGGAAGTGTCAATTTAAAATGAGTAATATCATTCAATGAGCCCATGGCAGTTTCTATACTTTTTGGTTCCTTGAATTCGCCATGAAATATATTCCCCATGATAACACCTTTTTTAATATCACCCTCAGAAAGGTATTCCCGATATTGTGTATATTCAACTTCAATTTCTTTTTTTCCCGTTTGAGTCATTAACCCGGAAATATAAATTGCGCCAAAAATTATCATGATCCAAACGAGACTGGTTTTCCCTGCCCTTGTCCAATCAAATTGATCTGGTTTCTTTTTTGGATCTTGTTTTTTAGACCCTTGTTGATTTGTCTTTTTTTGATTTATCATAAAACTTCCTTAATTGTTTAGTCTATTGAGTCTTCATCTAATCGATAAACACCATCTAAATGTCTTAATTTTTGATTGAAATCCAACCCGTATCCTACAACAAATTCAGGTGGAATTTCAAATCCTATAAAATCGATTGGGAAATCTGTTTTTGCCACATCCGGTTTCATTAAAAATGTAGCCACGGAAATAGATTTGGGTGATGCGCCACTCAATCGATCTCGTAAGAATTTGATTGTATGTCCAGAATCGATAATATCTTCAACCAAAATGATATGTCGATTTGAAACATCTGCAGAAATATCTTTAATCAGTTGAATCGTTCCAGATGATTTTTTTCCAACGTAACTCCGCACCTTGATAAAATCCATTTCACAATCAATGGAAATAGTACGGAGCAAATCAGCTAAAAAGATGAAACTACCATTTAATACACCGATGAAAATGGGGTCCTTTCCCTTGAATTTTTCGGAAATCTCTCGTCCCATTTCCGACACACGATTTTGAATGTCTTCAGGCGATATTAATAGTGTCCTTTTTTGATCTATTGCTTTCATATATCCAATTGACTTCTATTTAAGATTGCAGTTTCTGTTGAATTTGGTGTGAGTTTAACCCAATCTGCTATTCGTCTTCCACACACCCATGCGATTGTGCCATTTGCTGTTAAAACCGCTTGACTCTCTTTTTGAAAAAGGTCCACTTTTTCATGGGTTAAAAAATCACTTATCTTTTGGTGACCTTCCATCCCTAAGGGTTGAAAAATGTCCCCATGACTCCAAGTTCTTATTTCCAATTTTTGGTCTTTTAATATTGACCAATCTACTTTTTCTAAATTTGGACTTGAAGTTAGTCCAGCTGGTTCAGCCACATTTAATTCATATCTAAATTGGATAAATTCTACAGGATGATTCGGTACAAGTTCCACTGGAAGTATTTCATCACATTTAGCCATTTTTTCTCCAATAATCAAATATCTATCTCTCAATAATTTCCAGCCGTTATGCAAGGTATGATAATGTCCAATTTCTTGGTTTTGAAAAAAGTGCTTCAATTGTTCAATTTGATGTTTAGACCATCGGTCATCATGATCACCCTTAAACAAATTCTGAACCAATCGTACTTTCGTCATATTTGGCATGGTTTCAATTATTTCCAAAGGAATTTCGAACTGATTGTCAGATTGAATTACTTTGGAAATTAGATATGTATCAATAAAATGGTCCAAAGCATCCATCCATTCAATAAAATGTTCTATGGAGCCTTGGATACCTTTTAATAGTGAAGGGATTTCCTTTTCCCACGGTTTTACAACACGATGTCGCATAAAATTTCGTGGAATAGACAAATCATTATTCGTTAAATCTTCACGATATGGAATGGATTGTCGTTTAACAAATTCTGACAATTCTTGTTTACTAAACTTTAATAAGGGACGTAGAACTTTTCCAATTTCTTTTCCAACACCTCGAAGTCCAGCCAAGCCCGTTTGTCGAGATAAATTCATTAATAAAGTTTCTGCTTGGTCATTTCCATGATGGGCAGTCATAATCCAATTAATATCTGACGACACCACAAGTTTATTTAAATATTGATAACGATGATTCCGACCCCATTGTTCAATACTTACTCCGGATTCAATTTCATCTGGATTCAGCGATTTGCATTCAAATGTGATTTTTAAATTTTCAGCTATCGCTTTCACTAAGGATTCATCTTGATCAGAATCCTGTCGGAGATGATGGTTAATATGGGCAACAGTGATATCAAAGTGTCCACTGGAAACAAGTAAAGACAATAATGCCATAGAATCCAAACCACCAGAAACTGAGACTAAAATTGAATCACCTTTCGCGAGGGATGAAAAAGAAAAAATTTCTTTTTCGAACCTTTCAAAAATAGGATCCATTTTAATTTTTTCGGATTGAATTTGTATTAATTTCGACATTATTAGGAATTTACTCGATTTAATAATGGAATCAAAAATGGGTTTTGTTTCTTTTCAATTGCCATTGTTGTGTCCACTCCATGTCCTGGATGTAGAATATTATCGTCGGGAATTATTTTCATGGCCTTCACCAAACTATCACTTAAAGTATCCCAATTTCCACCAGGTAAGTCTGTCCTACCCACCGAACCAGCAAAAATTGTGTCTCCTGTAAATGCATGATTTTTTATGATTAAACATGTACCGCCCGGAGTGTGTCCTGGCGTTTCTACCAATTGAATTGAAAAATCACCAATTGATAGATCTTCCTTTCCAAACCAAAAATCAACCTCTGGCGTTTCTTTGGGTGTCATTCCAAAAAAAGCACAATCCCGAGCATAACCATCCAATACTGGTTTTTCATTTGGATGTAAATAAAAAGAAATTCCAAATTCCTTTTTTAATCCAGCAATAGCACCAATATGATCTAAATGAGCATGAGTATTCACAATAGCGATTGGTTCAAGATTTCTTTTGTGAATACAGTCTATAATTTTCTGTAAATCATCACCGGGATCAATAATAAGACAAGATGATAAATCATCTAGCCATGCAATAAAACTATTTTCTTGGAACGGGCCCGTAACGACCCGTTCGATATTCAAGCTCAAATGATATTAAAGAACAGGTGAGAAAGACATTGAATTTTGTCTTCATACGAATGGGGATAAAGCATCCATTCTGCTGCAGAAATTGAACTTAGAATAGAATTTCCATCCTGTGGTGTAAAACAAAATCCCGTAATTTCATGATCATTTCGAACATTTAGGGATTGCTCAACCACCACAGTTTGATTCATGATTCGTCCATAATGTCCGTGATCCCGTCCAAATGAGAAAACTGTACTAGTCATATCTTTCGAAGTCATTGCAACGTGAGGGTTGTTGTGCAATTGCTCTTTTACGGTTGCTAATGTTGTTGATTCTTTCACTTTTAAATTGAACCACAAAACGTGCATATATTGGCTATTCACTTTCATAGCGGACGAAAACAAATTCAAATCCATGCCCATAGTTGCAAATAATCCGGCAGCATCCGCTGCATGGTGAGATCCATATTTATCATCGTTATGCGTTCCAACTTGCGGCGCCGGGATAAAACTCCCAGCCTGACTTAAATCATTGGCACGGCGAATCAAGACGTATTTTCCTTCAACAAGATTATCCGGGTCTTCGCTCACGGCAAGTGTATTAGTAATGCAAGATACATTATGCGTATTACAAGACACAATTTGGAGAAATTTATCATTAGTATTTAAAGCATGGTCATTTATTCCACGAGCATACTTTTTTCCAAATCCATCCTCGCTCCCTTGGGCTAAAAAACCTTTTACCGAATCTGAAAATTTTTCATAATATTTCGCTTTGTTTGCGTGACCGATTCCTTTTGGAGTGCAATCAATAACAACAGAAGCTCTTTTGATTGATTCTTCCGTTTCAAAATCCGGATCCATACCCAATTTCCTAAATTCCTTCCCCTTCCCCTCATCCACGGATAGGCGCGCGCCACGACGTAACAAATCAGTTACTTTAGATCTATCTCGACGAAGTGCGGAATTTTTGTGAAAGGTTACTTCATCAATCCCAAGTTGATCACTATAATCACATAATAGACCGATGAGCGGTTCACCAATTGTACCAGTTCCCACAACGTGGACAATTTTGCGTTCCATATTTATTTACTCCTCTTAATAAACTTTTCTTGTTTCAATTGATAAAAAAACCATCCGGAAATCAATCCGTAAACTAAAAATACGACTGCCATTAAATAAGTCATGAATTAATTTATATTATTTTGTTTCAAAATTGAGACTCTAAATCGAACCATAAGAGTCGAAATAATAATAAAGGTAATTAAGGAAAAAATAACCAAAAATGTTGGAAATAAATTTCCTGAATCAAAGTATGAACCCACTTGTGGGTGAGATTGCATTTCGGGTAACCAAAATTTGACAGAAAAGAAAATCAATGGAACATCCAAAAAAGCGAGAATACCTACCACGGCTCCATACCGAGAAACTTGTTCAGTATTTCCACCAAATTCTCTTAGCATAAAATAGCCCAAAAATATTAAAAATAATATTAAACTTGTTGTGAGTCTAGGTTCCCATGGCCAAAAATGACCCCACGCAGGTTTTGCCCAAATTGGACCCGTTGTTAATATTAGAAACATAAATAAGGTTCCAACTTCTGCAAATGCCAATCCACGATGATCCCAAATTGATTCTTTTTTTGTTAAAAACATGATGCCAGAAATCATGACCATAAAATAGAGTAGAAATGCCGTCCAAGACACGGGCACGTGAATATAAAATATATTACCGAAAATACCTTGAGCCGCGTTGGGCGGATCCAATGTAATAACGATAAAGATATTAATGGCAGATAATGCAACAGCGATACCTGCATGAATTAAGTTATTTCTATGATTAAAAAAAGGCACTATTCTTCTACAATCTTGTTAAATACCAAGTATCCAAAGAGCGTGAAAATTACAAAGAATGAACCCAAAATAAGTAACCAATAATTCCATTCTGTTATGGATTTTTGATTGAACAATAATTGGGTACATTTTGTAGCTGCAATGGCGACGGGTGATGCAGTAGGAAACAATAAAATTGGGATCAATACATCTCTTTGGCTAGCTTGTAAGGTGATCCCCGAAATTAGGCAGCCCACAGAAACAATAGCGCCCGTTCCAACAAATAGGATTAATCCCAGTTGAAAAAACGAAAATTCAATAGGTAAATTCAAAAAAACAAAGAATGGAATTATAAAGAGAATTTCCGAGAATATGACAAAAATTAAAGCTGAAATTACTTTCGCAATAAATACGGTCCCTCTATCAACGGGGCCAGCGGACCAACTCCACAATGCATGTTCATCTCTCTCCAAAGAGAATAATCTATTTAATCCTAAAACGGATGTAAATAGAATAACAACCCATAAAAGTCCTGGGGCAAACTCACGAATCATTGCAGGCGCAACTTGAAAAGCTAATGCAAAAATTAACGTCACAGATAATCCAAAAATAAACATGGATGTAATTATCTCTTTCGATCTTAATTCGATTTTTAAATCTTTTAAAATGAAATGCACAAGCATGATTAGGCCAAAGTAATTATTCGATCCGTTATTCTGGACAACCAATCCAAATTATGAGACACAATGACCATTGTTTTTCCACGAGAATCCCAATTTGATAAAATGGTTTCAAACAATTGAATCCCATCAGGGTCTAATCCAGTTAGAGGTTCATCTAACAAAAGGACATTTGGATCTATGACAAGCGCACTTGCTAATTTTAATCGTTGTCGCATCCCTTGAGAATAAAATTTCAATAACTTTGATTCATTTGTTCCCAAACCAACTTTGGATAAAATATCAGGAATAGTTGATGTCGACTGACTATACAAGCCAGCCATAAACTCTAAATTTTCTTGTCCTGTTAATCCCGGATATAATCCGACCGAATGTCCCAAGTAAAAAACATTTTTTCGTGAATTTGTTTGTTCTGGATTAACTTCAAGTCCATTTATTTGAATTTCACCTGAGTCAATAGACGTGATTCCACTTATCATTTTTAGGAGGGTTGTTTTGCCTGATCCATTTGGGCCGTTAAGTCCAATTTTTTCTCCAGAATAAACTGTAAGCGAGAAATCACGGAAAATTGGTGATAGATTAAAATATTTTGATAAAGTTGTGACTTTAAGAATCACGATACATTTTTTATTTCAGAGATAATTTCGGAGATTTCGCGTTTTAATAATCGTCGATTTATTGCATAATCTTCATCAGATATATTTCCGATATGGTGATCCATATCCAATTCTTTAATCTGGCGAAGCAATAGTGTTTTTTTTCGATTCAAATCATGTTTGTTTACAGTGATTGGACTATTCATGTTTCCACTTAAAAGTGGTGTAATGATATACCAGGTCAATCCTATAAAAAGTGCCATGACAGTTAATATAAAAATTAGATTCATTCAGAATCCTTTGCTGGCCAAAGACTGATCATTGTTCCAAAAATAAGAACATAACCGCCAAACCAAACCCACCAAACAAGCGGATTAATCATTATTTTTAAATATGCAATTTGTTGTTCCATATCCACACCGGAAAAAATAGAATAAATATCTTTATTCAACGTACTGTAAATGTCCAATTCACTATGGGGTTGTCGCTTATCAGGATTTGGATCCTTGTAAAAATATACCCGTTTTTCCGGGAATAAAGTCGTGACCAATTCATGGTGAAAATTCCAAACATTTAGTCCAGCAATCCAGGCAATATGGTTTGGTCTCTCAATGGGTTGAATATTGACTAATTCAAAGTTGTACCCACCAAATTCTTTGGTTTCACCCGTTTTAATTGCGAATTCAGTTTCTGAATCAAAAGCATTGCCGGAAAATCCTATAAACATAAACATGATTCCAAGATGAACAATATACCCACCATATCTCGATCTATTTTTGGATATTAACATTTTTAAAGCACCCAAAAATGATTCATTAAATCGAGTCACTCTAGATTTAATTCCTCGTTGAAATTCAATAAGAATTGCCATCGTTACAAATCCACACAAAGGGAAAGAAATTAAAGTTGCATTTCTTAATCCCATTGAAAAACAGAAAACAAAGATTACTAATCCAGTCAAAACTGGAATAGTAAAATTCTTAATGAATGCTTCCTTTGATGTTCGTCTCCAAACGAGTAAGGGCCCAACGCCCGTTAAAAATAATAGCATCAACCCTATGGGGACATTCACTTGATTGAAAAATGGTGCCCCAACGGTAATTTTTTCTCCACGAATTGCTTCTGACAAAACAGGGAAAATTGTCCCCCAAAAAACAGCAAAACATATCACACAAAAAATTACATTATTAAAGAGAAATCCACTTTCTCTGGATGTAAATGACTCGATTTGTTTTTCAGATTTAAGGATAGGAAATCGGATAATTATTAAAAAAGTACAAACCACCAATAAAATTGCAATGAATCCAAGAAAAACGGGTCCCAGATTTGAAACTGCAAAAGAATGGACAGAACTCATTACGCCACTTCTTGTCAAAAATGTTCCAAAAATACAGAGTGTAAATGTGAGAAGAATTAAAATCATATTCCAAGTTTTTAGCATGCCTTTCTTTTCTTGAATAATGATTGAATGCAAAAAAGCTGTTCCCGTTAGCCATGGCATGAAGGATGCATTTTCAACCGGATCCCAAGCCCAATATCCACCCCAACCTAATTCCTGATACGCCCACCAACCCCCAAGAATGATTCCTCCGCTTTGAAAAAGCCAAGCAATTAATGTCCAACGGCGAATGGAGCGAACCCAAAGAGAGCCCGTATCTTTCGTAACAAGAGCGGCAATCGCAAAAGCAAATGGAACAGTAAAGCCAACATATCCTAAATATAAGGTTGGTGGATGAATTGCCATGGTCAAGTTTTGAAGAAGTGGATTTAAACCATTTCCGTTTACCACCACAAAATCAGCATCCGTGGGTGAAAATGGATTTTCAACAAAATTGACTAAAATTAAAAAGAATGATTGAACAGCAACCAAAACAATACTGACCCAAGGCATCAACTTGGTAAAAGAATTTTTATATTGAGCTAAAACAATTAATGAATAAACTGAAAGGATAAACAACCAAAAAAGTAATGAACCAGATTGGCCTGCCCAAAGCGCCGTTATTTTATAAAATGTTGGTGTTTCTAAACTAGTATAATGGGCGACATACTTTATATCAAAATTGCTAATTAGCAATTCATTTAATAAAAAGAAAGTAGCTAAAATGGATAATACTGAGACTGATAAAGCTGCTCGCCAGCCAGCCAAATAAAAGCGATAATCTTCACTCTTAAGAAAAAGTGAAAAAAGTAAAATAGATACTGCAGATATCCCCAGCGCAAGACTTAAGGAAATACTCCCTAAAACAGGTGTCATATAGCTTCAGACTTATAAGATGATTCGTCTCTTAAATCTCCTTCGTAACGAGATGCGCATTTGGTTTGGAGTTGATCCGCCTTAAATAATCCATCGACAAAAATCCCTTCCACAATCACTTCTGCTTCATCTTTAAATAGATCGGGTCGCGTTCCAATAAACTGAACAGGAACTGTATGTTCACCCTGTGCCAAATCGAATTTACATTCTAACAAGTTTTGTTGAGAAACAAGAATTGTACCTGGGGATACTAATCCTCCCAATCGAACCCGTTCTGTTTGGTTTACAGTATGGATCTCGGCAAGGGAAAGAAACCTTATCATTCCTGGATTTTCCTGATCCGGATTAAGCGTAATATATCCAATCCAAGCAAACGCTAAAAAGGAAAGGGCTATTATAGTAATTGTAACTTTTTTCTTATTCATAATGACAAATTCAAATTTTATTTAAATATTATATTTCCAAAATAGTTTTGATTTATACGCATATTTTTACCTATAACAAAAAACTAAAAAACAGCGGATTCTTGCCACTCACCAAATTCAGCCTTCATTGCAATAACAATTTCACCCATAGTTACATAGGCTTTGGCTGCTTTTATGATGGGTGGCATTAGGTTATTCCCATTTTTACAGGCTTCCTGAATTTCAACTAACATCGCCTGTGCATTAGATTCGTCCCGACTCTTTTTCATATCAGCCAATTTTTTTCGCTGACCGGTTCCAGCTTCACTACCAATTTCCAGAATAGGAATATCAATCTCTTCATCTTCTTTTACAAATTTATTTACGCCAACCATAATACGTTGATGAGAATCTAATTTAGATTGGTAATCGGAAGCGGAGCGCGCGATTTCGCGTTGAAAATAGCCTTGTTCAATGGCAGGAATCACGCCACCCAAATTTTCTATTTCGGTAAAATATTGTTCTGCTTGCAATTCGATTTTATCTGTGAGTTCTTCAATAAAATAAGATCCACCCAATGGATCCACGACATTGGCTACCCCTGTTTCAAATGCAATTAATTGCTGTGTCCTTAATGCGATTTCAGCAGCTTTTTCTGTTGGCAATGCCAACGTTTCATCCATAGAATTTGTGTGTAGACTTTGAGTTCCACCCAAGACACCCGCCAAAGCCTGAAATCCTGTTCTTGCAATATTAATTTCCGGCTGTTGTGCTGTAAGGCTACAACCTGCCGTTTGTGTATGAAATCTTAATTTCCAGGATCGTTCACTTTTTGCGCCATATTTATTTTTCATACGTTTGGCCCAAATTCTACGCGCTGCTCGAAACTTGGCAATTTCTTCAAAAAAGTCTAAATGTGAATTGAAAAAGAAAGAAAGACGAGGTGCAAAATCGTCCACATCTAAACCTGCTTCTATCCCATGTTCCACATAAGAAAATCCATCGGCTAAGGTAAATGCCAATTCCTGTGCGGCAGTAGAACCTGCTTCACGGATGTGATAACCACTGATAGAAATCGTGTTGAATTTTGGCATTTTTTCTGTACAATACGACAACATATCTGTAATAACACGCATGGATGGTTTCGGTGGAAATATCCATTCTTTCTGTGCAATGAATTCTTTTAAAATATCATTTTGTAGTGTGCCACGAAGTTGATCCAATGGAACACCTTGCTTCTCCGCAACTGCAATATAAAATGCCAATAAAACAATAGCAGGACCATTAATGGTTTGGGAGACTGAAATTTCGCCTAAATTGATTCCATCAAATAATGTTTCCATATCGGCTAAAGAGGCAACACTCACTCCACACTTTCCCACTTCTCCTTTAGAATAAGGGTGGTCAGGATCATATCCCATCAAGGTAGGCATATCATAAGCTACAGAAAGACCAGTTTGCCCTTTTTCTAATAATTTTTTGAATCGGTTATTTGTTTCTTCTGGTTTACCAAACCCTGCAAATTGTCGCATCGTCCAAAGTTTCCCACGATATAAATTAGGATGGACACCACGAGTATATGGGAATTGTCCCGGGAATCCGATTGAATCTACATAATTACCATTTGGAGAATCTGGGAAGTAACATAAATCTAGTTCTTCACCAGATAAGGTATCAAAATCTGCATCACGCGTTGGCAATGATTCAGTGGTTTTCACCCATTGGTCCAGCCTGGATTTGAAAAGATTTAATTGTTCATTCATAGTCTAAAATTACTGGTTTACAGTGTCAATTCACGAAAACTTTATTGAACTATGATTCTTCTTTTTTTCTTTTAAAAAATGGAGTTCAATTTTAGGATTTAGGTTTTCAATGATATAAGTGGATTGAGAAAAAGGTTAAACAGAAACGATTCCCTTTTCACCAACAAAATCACCGATTGAATTAGCAACACCCTCCACATCTAAGCCGATTAATGATAACAATTCATCTCGTGAACCATGTTCAACAAATGAATCAGGAAGCCCTAGCTTTTTCATTTTTCCATTGAATCCATTTTCTAAAAGATAACTGGCTACACCATCACCAAATCCACCCGTAATTGTGCCCTCTTCCAAGGTAATTATAGTTGAAAATTTCTTTTTCAATGTATCTAGATATGCTGTATCCATGGGTTTTATAAATCTACAATTCACAACTTCAAAAGATAGACCAGTGGACGTTAATTGTTTGGATGCATCAATTGCTGTATAAACCATAGGACCCACAGCTAAAATAGCCACATCAGTTCCATGTTGTTCCACTTCCCAAGATCCAATGGGGAGCATGACCGCTTGACCATTCTCATCGAATTCAACCGAACTTGCTTTTGGATATCGTATAGAAATGGGTTGGTCTTTTATATTAAGTGCCGTGTAAAGAAGATGCCTGAATTCATTCCCATTTTTTGGAGCTGTAACAATCATTTCTTGTATGCATCTCATATACGAAATGTCAAGAGCGCCATGGTGAGTTGGACCGTCTTCACCAGCTATGCCAGATCGATCCATGCAAAAAATAACAGGCAAATGTTGGATAGCACAATCGTGGATAATATGGTCAAATGCCCGTTGTAAAAATGTGGAATAAATTGCCACAATAGGACGAATTCCCTCAGCTGCAAGTCCAGCGGAAAAAGTAACACCATGTCCTTCTGCAATTCCAACATCGTAATATCGGTCTGGAAATTCTTTTGAATAGGGAACTAATCCGGTCCCTTCTCTCATGGCAGCAGTTACACAAACCGTATCTTTTCTATTTCTTGCAATTTCTCGAGTCAGTTTTCCAAATACATCCTGAAAAATTGGTGCTGTTGTTTTTGGAACTTCTTTCTCAATTTTATAGGGTCTTTTGTTGCTAGGTTTAACTGCATGAAATTTGACAGCATCGTCATGATATTCCCTATTCTCAACATTCATAGAAACCATACCCTTCCCCTTTTTAGTCAAAACGTGCAGGAGAACGGGTTTTTTAATATTTTTTATATTATCTAGGGTATGTAAAATTTCGTCTAAATCATGACCGTCAATTGGGCCAAAATAACGAAAACCTAATTCGTCAAATAAAATCCCTGGCACTATTAAACTTTTTAAACTTTCTTCTACTTTTCTTATCAAAGTACGAGTTGTGGCTTTTGCGATCGGCAATTTCCCTGTCAAATCCCAAATTTCGTTTCGAATTTTATTATAAAGTGGATTAGAAATTAACCGAGTAAAATAAGTAGAAATTGCGCCAACATTCGGACTAATGGACATTTCATTATCATTCAAAATAACAAGGAGTTGTCGCCCCAAATGTCCAGCATTATTGATTCCTTCAAATGCAAGACCACCGGTCATAGAGCCATCCCCAATTATGGCCGCGACTCGAAAATCATCCTTATTCTGATGGCGACCTTCCGCAATTCCAAGTGCTGCAGAAATGGATGTAGATGCATGTCCTGCACCTATCACATCATATTCACTTTCAGATCGTTTAAGAAATCCACTCAACCCATTAAATTTCCGGATGGTGCGAAAATCCTTAAATCGTCCTGTTAATAATTTATGCGCATACCCTTGATGCCCAACATCCCAGATTAACTTATCTTGTGGGGTATTATAAATATAATGGAGAGCAACCGTCAATTCAATCACGCCTAAAGTTGGAGCAAGATGTCCACCAATTTGCGTAATTGTATCAATAATATAAGCACGAAGTTCATCGCATAATTCGTGAAGTTGTTCATTCGAGAATTCTCTGATATCTTCCGGAGAATTAAGGGTGGGCAAATAGTTAAGCTGCATAAGTTTGATTTATTTTTTTGTAATAAACTGAACTGGTTGGATCAAATAAGATTTGATGAAAAATGTTAATACCATCCAATTCAGGATGAAAAGATAATCCGAGAAAATGTCCGGATAAAACTGCCACAGGTGATTGATTAAATTCTCCTAAAATATGAATGTCTTTTCCCATTTCAGAAATTTTTGGTGCACGAATCAATGTGGTAGATAATTCCATTTTTGTAGCTGAATTAAAATGGAATGAAACCATTTCTGTGGACGAGTTAATTTGGCGACCGTAAGCATTTCGATCAACGACAATGTCCATAAATCCCAATGGATTTACCCGTTTATCGGGGACAACTTTGGCCATCATGATTAAACCAGCACACGTTCCCATTACAGGATGCGTAGCACCATATTTTTTCAGTGGGTTTCGCAAATTATACGAATCAATCAACAAAGACATTGTGGTTGATTCTCCACCTGGGATTACTAACCCATCAACAGACTCCAAATCCGATGAAACTTTCACCGGAACAGACTTTATATTTAGAGTCGCAAAAACACGATGATGCAGGGCAAAATCGCCTTGCAATTCTAAGACACCAATTTTGATTACCAGCCTCTCTCTTGAAGTCTTTCTTCTGTTGGAATTTCTGACATATCAAGACCTTTCATTGCATTTTTTAGTCCAGTACTTGCTTTCGCTACTCGTTTTGCATCTTGATAATGTGTGGTCGCTTCAACTATCGCTTTTGCTCGGGCAGCAGGATCATCACTTTTGAAAATTCCTGATCCAACAAAAACAGTTTCGGCACCCAATTGCATCATTAATGATGCATCGGCAGGTGTGGCAATTCCGCCTGCTGCAAAATTAGGGACGGGAAGTCTTCCAAGTTTTGCAACTTGTTGCACTAAAGATAAAGGGGCACCGAGATTTTTAGCTTCCGCAACCATTTCATCATCTTCTAGTCGAGTCACACGTTTAATTTCTGTCATAAGAGTTCTCATATGGCGAACCGCTTCAACAATATTTCCACTTCCGGCTTCTCCCTTAGTTCGAATCATTGCTGCACCTTCTGCAATACGTCTCAGTGCTTCACCTAAATTTCTACAGCCACAAACAAACGGTGTTTTATAATCATGTTTCCAAATGTGATTAAATTCATCAGCCGGAGTTAGCACTTCACTTTCATCTATAAAATCAACTTCTAAAGTTTCTAACACTTGGGCTTCCGCAAAATGGCCAATTCGACATTTCGCCATAACGGGAATTGAAACCATTTCTTGAATTCCAAAAATCATTTCGGGGTCACTCATTCTTGATATTCCACCGTCTTTACGAATATCTGCAGGAATTCGTTCTAACGCCATCACGGCACATGCACCAGCATCTTCTGCAATTTTTGCTTGTTCAGGATTAGTAACATCCATAATTACACCACCTTTTAGCATTTCCGCTAAGCCAACTTTTACTTCATAAGTCCCTTTACTCATAAACTGTTTCCTCTTCTGTTACATGTCCAATTTTTTTAATTTTATTAACCACATCCTCTATGATTTCATCTGGCGTAGACGCGCCTGCAGAAATGCCAACTGTTTCACATTTTTCAAACCACAAAGCTTCTAAATCTTCAGCAGTCGTTACTTGATAGGATTGTTTGTTTCTTTCTAATGCTAGTTGTGTTAATCTTTTCGAATTTGCGCTGGTAAATGATCCAATTACAATCATGATATCGCATTTAGCTGCTAGTTCCTTAATTTGCTCATGATTCCGACGCGTAGGAAAACAAATCGTATTCACAAACCTTAAATCAAAAACCTTTTCCATGAGGACATTGATAATCTCCTGAACATTTTCAATCATTTGAGTTGATTGACTTACAACACCGGCTTTTTTCATTTTCCGAAGTGCTTTCGCTTCTTCAATATTTGCAACAATGATGGGTGATTCTACTTGGGCAGCAATTCCTTCAACCTCATCATGACCATGGTCACCAATAATAATTGTCCTTCGACCTTCAGCTTCAAGTTTTTTAATTTCATCATGAATTTCTGTCACGAGTGGACAGGTAGCATCTATCACATTTAAATTCTTATTTTTCGCTTGATCCCATGTATCCGGAGCCGTTCCATGAGCTCTAAATAAAATGGGTTTATCGGTAGGAACATCATCGAGAGATTCAATGACTTTTGCGCCAGCTTTGGATAAATCTTCCATAACTTTTTCATTATGGACGATTGTACCAAGCATATATACTTCCCCGTGATCTTTGGCCGAATCATAAGCAAGATTCACAGCATCTCTCACCCCAAAACAATAGCCCGCATCCTTCGCAACTATAATTTTCATTGAGATAGACTCATTTTTTGTTCGAGAGATTTAATGGATTCTACCACAGCTTTCCTCGCAACATTTTTTAAAGAACCTTCCGTAACTGCGCCAGCAGCAAATGCATGCCCACCACCGCCCATGGCTTTAGCAATATCATTAATAGCATAGTTCCCTTTTGATCTAAAATTAATTCGACACCGATGTTCACTTTGTTCAAAAACCATTAGAGTAACTTCCACACCACGAATAGTTCTTACCAAATCAGTAAAACCATCAACATCTGCTTTTGTTGCATTTGCATTTTTCAACATCGTTTGAGAAATGGTGAACCATGCTAATTTCCCATCTAATTCATAATTGAGATTTGATAGGAATGTACCCATCAAACTCATTCTGGAACGAGTACTGTTTTCATAAATCTGTCTGTAAATAATGTGTGTTTCTACTCCAGCACTTAAACATTCAATGGCAATATTATGACATTTTTGATCCGTATTGCTATAACGGAAACAGCCAGTATCTGTCATAACTGCTGAGTAAATCCCAACTAAACTTTCTTTTTGTATTGGTTCTTCTCTAAAAAGTTTGAGATAGTCATATACCATACATCCTGTTGCAGCAGCTGATAAATCAACAATATTATGGGTAAAAGGATGGGCATTCGGATGTGGGTGATGATCAATATTCATAGTTGTTAAATTGTGTGTTTTAACCGCATCAACGATCGTTCGTATCCGAACATAATCTCCCACATCGAACACAATAACAAGATCAACATTTTTAATCCAATTTTCATGATAATCTTTTTCATAACATTCAAAAATACCGCCATCATTCAAATAGTCATACTCATCGGGTAAGGGTGAAAAGTTTACAATTCGAATATCTTTTCCTATTCCATTCAAATGATGGTACAATCCACACTCTGCACCTAATCCATCTCCGTCCGGGTTTTCATGGGTTGTAAGCATTATTCTATTGGCACCATTTATAACATGGTGGACTTGATTCCAATCGATGGGTGTATTATTAAAATTCATATTATTTTTGATGATTCCATTGAATTTCTTCATGTTTTTCTGTTATTGAAATTGATCTCGCTAATACAAAAAAGTAATCGGATAAACGGTTCAAATACTGAATATGTAGTTCTGGGATTTTTTCTGATTCATTTAATAAAACCAATTCTCTTTCAGTGTTCCGGGTTTCAGTCCTTGAAATATGAATTCTGGCAGAAAGTTCCGAGCCACCTGGTAAAATAAATTCTTTTAAAGGAGGAAGTTCTTCATTCAAATTATCAATTTCTGATTCTAACCATTCCAATCTACCCGAATTCAATAAAACCATTTCAGAACCGGGCATGGACAATTCACCGCCCAAATTAAATAAATCTTGTTGAAGTGTTTTCAATGTGGATTTTAAAGATTCCGTAGCTGGAACGATTGTCCATCCAATGACAGAGTTTAAATGATCAATCGCGCCTAAAGCATGAATACGAAGATGTGATTTAGACACACGCTCGCCTCCACCCAATCCAGTTTGACCAGCATCACCCGTTTTTGTTGTAACCTTTGAAATTCGCATTACATTAAAAGAAAAGGTATGATACAATTATGAAAAGAGGTAACAAAATCGGGATAGACCATTTAAAAAGAAAACCAAAGAAACTTGGCATTTCTATTCCTGAAGATTCCGAAATGGATTTTACCATAAAATTAGGTGCATTACCAATATAGGTATTTGCTCCCATAAAAACAGCCCCCATAGAAATAGCCAATAGAGTATTTGACATTTCACCCATCAAAACAGAAGGATCGCCTCCTGCTGTGTTGAAGAAGACAAGATAAGTTGGTGCATTGTCTAAAAAGCTTGAAAGTATTCCCGTTGCCCAAAAATACATATAATTTAGTGGTTCGCCATCCTGAGTTACTGAAGAAATGACTGATGCGAGTACACCATTTGTTCCAGCTTTTAAAATGGCGATAGCCGGAATTATCGTTACAAATATCCCGGCAAATAACTTGGCAACTTCAATAATTGGAAACCAAGTGTATTCATTCGCTTCTCGTATAGATTTTGATGTGAACACCCAACTTGAATAAGCAAGACCAAGAAGCAACACATCGCGGATTACATTTTGTAATTCCATGTGAACATGAAAAATATCAAAATAAATCCCTGGTTTCCAAAAACCACTAATGAGAACTCCTGCAATGACACCCAACAGTAAAATCAAATTAAATGAACCTTTTATACCTAGTTTTTCAGTCTCACTCTCAACTTTTATCGGCACCAATTCTTTACCATAATTATACGTATCTAAAGCAAAGAAAATTATTAACAATGAAACTACCATAAAACTCATGGGCGCCAACATCGCTGAAGTTGTCCAAAAGAAATCAATACCTTTTAAAAATCCGAGAAATAAGGGTGGATCACCTAGAGGAGTCAATGACCCTCCAATATTTGCCACCAAGAATATAAAAAAAACAATAATATGAGTTTTGTTTTTTCGAAATGAGTTTGCTCTAATTAAAGGACGAATAAGGAGCATTGCAGCACCGGTGGTTCCCATCCAACTGGCCAATATGGTACCAATAAGAAGAATAATCGTATTTAAAAAAGGGGTACCAACTAAAGATCCAGTTAATTGAACGCCACCCGAAATCGTGAATAAAGAGAGAAGCAATATGATAAATGGAATATATTCCAACAATCCAACATGCAAAATTTCATAGAGTGTAACGTTGAACCCTTCTTTAAATAAAAACGGGACAATAAATGAAACAACCCAAAATGCAGAAATTTTACCAAAATTATGATGCCAAAAATTGGGGGTAACCAAAGGGAACATGGCAATAGAAAGAAGAATCCCCACGAACGGAATTATCCAAAAAATAGATAAATTTTCAATACTTCCATCCAAATGTGGGACACCTTCATGTGCCGAACCACTTGCAAATGAAAGAGCCGGAATTCCTGCTAAGATTATTAATGATATTTTTTGTTTCATTATTGTTCAACTTCCGTTAAATGGAAGCTTTAAAATTACAATGATTCTCCTATAGAAAGAAACTCTGAACCCAACATTATAAAGATAAATAAAATGAGAATTTTCTTTAAATTCAGGCATGGAAACTATATTAGGAATAAGCATATTATTGATAGCAATTGGCGGAATGGCTATTGGCGTTATATTTAACAACAAACCTCTTTCGGGCTCTTGTGGTGGTCTTAATCCAAATGGTGTTTGTTCATTATGTGGAGGTAATCCTGAAAATTGTGACAATGATAAATCCACTTTTTCTACCGAATAATTTCATATAAAGGATCTTCAACTTTTACACCATCCGACCTTGCTATCTTTCTTGAACCATTTTCATATTCAAGAATCCAAATCGCTTTTATTTCATTCAAATCATCGACGGTTTTTAAACCTTTTTTATAATCCATTGCCATTAATGCCGTTGCCCATCCATCAGCTTTCAAGCAGGAATTTGATAGAACTGTAACGGACAAAACATCAGTCTTAATCGGATAACCAGATTTTGAATTAATTGTGTGCCCAAGAATTTCCCCGTTAATATTAACAAAATTTCTATAATTCCCTGAAGTAGCAATTGCATTTCCATCAGCATTAACGACAGCAGCATATAATTGATTTAGTTTCCTGCTACCATTGGGATTTTCAATTCCGATAGACCATAATTTATTTTTCTGATTTCGACCAAAACATCTGACTTCTCCTCCTATTTCAACAAAAATATCTTTGAATCCTTGAATTTGAAGCCAATTAAAAACTTGATCAACGCCATATCCTTTTGCGATGGAATTCAAATCAATTTTTAATGCGGGATTCAATTTTTGAATTCCACTCTCTTTTAATTTAATTTTCTCCCAGCCAGAATATGATAATACCTTTTCAATATCTTCTTTCTTCGGGAATCCATTTTTAGCTTTGGGTCCAAACCCCCAAAGGCTCATTAAATCAAATAGAGTTATATCAAATGCACCTTCAGTTATCTTTGATATTTCTAATGCCTTGTTTACAACGAAGAATAACTCGGGAGAAACAGGAATTGGTTCCATTCTTTTTGATTGATTAAAAAGTGATATTTCACTTTTAGGATCCCAGGTGGACATTTGTCCATTAACCATTGTTAATACTGAATCAATTCCCCGTTGTACATAAAGAGAATCAACATAAAATCCATCACCAATAATTTTTATAGAGTAAGTCGTCCCCATTGTTTCACCCAAAAAATGGCAAAGCGTCCGTGGTGAACTACAAGATGGCCAAATGACAAAAAAGCCCAACAGAAGTTGGGCTTTAAAAAATGTTTGTACTTTATGATAATTAACCAAAACTATCAAAGGCAATCATTTCGGGTTCTACTCCTAAATTATCCAACATTCCTTCCACAGCACTAATCATGGGTGGCGGTCCACACAAATAATATTCTAACTCAGTGGGGTCTTCGTGCTTTGATAAATATTCATCATGAAGTACTTGATGAATAAATCCTGTTGCTCCCATCCAATTATCATCTTCCATTGCATCTGATAAAGCAACATTATAGCTAAAGTTTGGGAATTGTTTTTCAATTTCTTTAAACTGGTCATCGTAAAACATTTCTCTTAGAGACCTGGCACCATACCAAAATGAAACTTTTCGTCCTGTTTTCAGAGTTTGGAA
>TARA_B110000495_G_C23043860_1_pt1 | contig 44961 bp, 40 predicted proteins | sample TARA_B110000495 | Tara Oceans TARA_B110000495 (sample SAMEA4398219) | marine metagenome | biome: Polar Biome; feature: [MES] marine water layer (ENVO:01000295) within the mesopelagic zone...; material: water (ENVO:00002006), including particulate matter (ENVO:01000060) such as...... | reverse complement strand
TCAAATGAATTCATAACAATACTTGGGTGTAAATTAAGACCCTGATAGAATTTAAGTTCTGGTAGAAAATCAGTATTCATGTTTTCATTAAACTCGATAGTCGTATTGATTTGAGGGTTGGTTAAGAGGTCTGTTATGTTCACTATTGTATCAGAGATACTGAGATTTGATATAAATGGATTTTTGGTATCTATCTCAATTACATTAGTTTGTAAAGGATTATATAATGGGTTGCCATGAATGTCCGTTAGGTTCTGAATAGAAACATCAATTGAATCCGCCTCTTCTTCGAAATCACTTAGGCTAATCTGTGCTAAATAGTTTGTTTCCGAGAACCAGTTGGACCCCGTCGAAATGGATGTTAAGCTTGCGTTAAGGTAGTCCGTTCCTGAGAAATTAAAAGTCGGTATTGTATTTGTGTTGCAGGGTTCACTAAGAAGTATTGTTACTTCACAACCTGTACTTACATGGGAGTCATTGACTAAGGAATCGCTAATGGAAAAAGTTAGGATCTCAGGTAGTTTAGTATCAATGATTAAATGGTTTTCTAATATTGTATTTCCTAGGTTAACCCCTTCTCCATTTATTAAATTCACGATTCGGATAATTGAACTGAACTGTTCCATAATATCATTACCAACGGTGATTTCTACTTGCATATGTAGTGAATCAATCCATAATATTTGATTTAGGGTTAGGATGTCGTTTAAATTTGAAGGTGCCAATAATACTACAGGTAGATTACTCGTGTCCATTGGGGTGTTAAAAAAGCAATTAAGATAAACCGTACTGCCTATATCATATGAATTAATTATTGTATCACTTATAATTGCCGCGATCATGGAAGGATTCGAGATGGAAAAAATAGAGTCGGCTTTTGCAAAACAAATCTCTCCAATTTCATTTCCAATCATTCGTCCTGGTATGTCATCTATAGGAGGGTGAATTCCTCCCCAAATCCGACTTAAACTACATTGATCAGCAGCATCGCGATATGTTGCCCATTGTAAAGTTATAGGGACACTTGGACCTTCTTCAAATTGAAGGAATTCATTTTCCTCCGCTACAAATTCGCCCATTCCTCCTGGGAAATAGGGAGAACCCGTTATGTTTTCTAATATACCAGCCGCCGCTCTAGAGAATGTGGAGTGCCCAGATACAAAGCCCGAAAACGGAGGGGTGACAAATGTTGGACGTTGATAGGGCCACCAATTTTCTCCAATGATCCAACCTGCACCAGAAACATCTGTTTCTGGGTCATTGATAAACTCATGTCCTTTCCAGGTATAAAGCTTGATTTTATTTACGTTTTCAAAATTAATCCCTGCCAATGGGTCAAGTGAATCGATAAGCTCAATATAGTTAGGAAGAAGAGGGATGCCAACGTTGCTATAGTTAGGTAATAGAGGGTCAGAGCTTTGGCCATTTCCTGCCAAATACCGTATGGATGAAACGGGTCTTATGTAATCGTAATAGCCTTTTAGGCTCCAGGAGCTAATCGCTGCGTCATGCATTGTTCCTCCAAGGGTTAAGTGTACTTTTAGATCGAATTCAAGCGCATCTAATTCTGTTCCTATTCCCTGCCATTTTCGTTCAAATAAGGGTTGGTCTGAGACGTAGTGGTAGATTTCAAACCAATGTCCAGGTGGTGTTTCGGAATCCAATCCATCAGCCCAGAATTCTGCAAGAACCCTTGCGTAATCCCCGCGCGGAACAAGCTGTGGTGTATAAGGTGATCCTGTTATGGGATTGATTGTGCGCCCAGTGGAGGGGTCGCCGCCATCAGTTAAATTATAAAACGAGCTATATTCTGTAGAATCCGTTGGGTACCAGGAATTATTCCCAATGGATGCCGGAGAGATATCCCAAATAACGCCATCTGAAGGGTCCAAGTGTGACTGCCATATGCTAACCAATGAATGGTTCCATTTATAAAAAGAATCCCATGATGAGCTGTCGGATTCATTCAAATATGCCGGCTTTACGGTATCAAAGTAAACCTGATACCAATCTCCATCACGAAAAAGTCCATTACTCATAGATGTGGGCATCGCGAAGGGGCTAACATTTCCCCATTCTGGAGATAAAAAGGGTAGTGTGTTGTCTACTAAATTTCCTGATTGGTCAATAGTAGAATCAAGAGTTAGGGCTTGCCATCTATTCGGATCAATAAGGTTCGGGTTTCCAGGCTCACTCATTACCAAAGAGGGATTAGAAGTAGTGTAGAATGTATTCTCATAACCTAAAAGCTCATTTGAGCCGTCAGTGTAGCCATAGTTTAAAATCTCTTGCGCCAAATAATTACCTAACTCTGCAGGGCCACCGTTGATGTAATCTAAATTTGAATTAGTGATATTGTATCCATGTGCGAGCATATATTCGTACATGAGAATATACGTAGCATTGTAGTCAGGAGAATTTTGATATCTTGATTTTATGAAGTAAAATGAAGCATATGAAATTGCCTCTTTCCTAGCTTCTTCAATATTGATGGGAATATTTAATGCTTGAAAATCACAAATGTAGTTATCAAGTGTATCTCCTAAAAAGTAGGTGTCTTTTGAGTTGTCAAATGCAGCCCAAGCATCGTAGGTGATTATTGAATGGTGGTATAGGTTCCTAGCATGCACAGTAGGTCTAGCATAATCATTTCGTATGGCCTCCAATAGTATTTCATTCCATTCTCTAGCAACGGATACTTGTGTATATGCCTTAGGAGCAGCTGATATTATAATGATATAAATCGCTGCTAATCTTAAAATTGAGAAGTTGAGTTTCATAGTTTAGCGCAATTAATGTAATCTTTTTTTTTAACCTTTTACTCAATTCACGAATTATAATTTAATGTCATTGATTAATTATCAGTTGATTATCATTGTTTTTTAATAAAAAGGTAAGTGTTTTTTATATTGAAATAGACCTGTATGTTTGTCGACTTGTATTTTTTGATTATTGATAGAATTTAGATTATTATATGTCGATAGTTTTCCCTTTTTAAGCCCTTTATTTATCATTTCTAAAGTGTATTTTTGCAACAAAAAAAAACACCATGCAATTATCACTGTCAATATTTTGGTTCAATGGTTTTAGTTTTAAAGAGATCGGTGTTGCGTCGATGGTTCTCTTTGCAGTAATAGATATTGTTGGAAATATTCCTTTGATTATTGCATTGAAAGAAAAAACGGGCGAAATATTTCCTTTAAGAACGGCTATAGCCTCTTTACTGATTTTAGTAGGTTTTCTTTATCTTGGAGAGAGTATACTTGGTGTGATAGGTGTTGGCATCAACGAGTTTGCTGTGGCGGGGTCTTTTGTTTTGTTTTTCATGGCCCTGGAAATGATTCTGGGGGTTGAGATTTTCAGAGACAATAGTGATAGCGCGACCAAAGTAGCATCCGTTGTGCCTTTAGCTTTTCCTATGATTGCTGGCGCAGGGACAATGACTTCTTTAATTTCACTGCGCGCTGAATATGAGTTAATTAATATTTTAATTGCCATTTTCTTGAATATTTTAGTCGTTTGGCTTGTCCTTAAATTAACAGCAACCTTAGAACGGTTTTTTGGGTCTGTTGGAATTGCGGTTCTGAAAAAAGTTTTTGGTATTATTTTACTTGCCATAGCTATCAAATTGTTTAGCAGCAATATCCGAGAATTATTTTAGCCCTATTATAAAAATATAGGCTTCTGTGATTTCTAGATTAAAGGTCATTTTTTACTTGAGTACTCTATTACAGACCTTAATTTTGATTTTTTTGAGCTCGTCTTAAGATTGTTTTAAGAAATGCTAGCTATTTCAGTGAGAGTTTGAAAGTTGGCGGGGTCTATTCATGATGAAAACAGATATGAAATTACTCCTTGACGCTATTCGATATACGGATTAGAAACTTTGGTTTTTCATCTAATAGATTTTAATCTTTTGTCGATTAATATTCAATTCTTGGATTTTGGCTCAATCCTTGCTTCTTTTAGTAAAAGAAATCATGAAAACCATGTTTTTTGCGAATAGAATTACAAAATGGTCTTTTGCATTTGCTGCATCAGCGGTTTTTTATTTGGGAATTCCCGAAGCGCAAAAGGTTAATATTTCAGATCTTATTCATTCGCATATCATTCGTTATTTCCATTTGTCTAAACCTATAATCGGTGAAGATGATGGCAATCGTTTTGCACCTGATTTGTCAAGTGTCGATAAGGAAACGGTATATTACTTTAATAAAATTGTTCGTTATTCTGAAAGTAGGCCTTTTAAAGAAGGTCCCGTTTATCGGTGGAATAGTAATATAAAAATCTATTTGCACGGAAAGCCATCAAAAGCCAATAGGAGGGAGGTGGTCAAGGTCATTATCGAGTTGAATCGATTGGTTTATCCTTTAAAAATTCAATTGGTTCAGAGGCCTGCTGATGCAAATTCCTTTGTTTACTTTGGCTCGATTGCTGGTTATAATCGTTCTTCTTTTTCTGATGTGCAGCTACCCAATTTGTACTTTGGTCACTTTCATATCAAAACATATAAACATGAAATTCAAAAGGCTCATGTTTTTATTAATACCAAGGAGACGTCGTCTCTACGTCAAAAGCATATCATAAGGGAGGAAATTGTCCAATCTTTGGGCTTGATAAATGACACCTATGATTTTAAAGAGAGCATCTTCTATCAGGGGTATTCTGAGGTTAGTGCCTTTTCAAGACTAGACGAGGCTGTTATTAAGCTTTTATATCAAGCGAGATAAGTGCTTTAGATGAGCCATGAACCACCTACAGAGATTACATTAGGCAATTCTAAATAATCTTGGTGCGTTTCTTCGCTGATCCCTCCCGTAGGACAAAACTGGATGTCAGGAAACACATTTGAATAAGTTTTTAAGGCTTTTATTCCTCCGAAAAGATTCGCTGGAAAGAATTTGAAAGTATTCCACCCCAACTGTTTTCCTAAAATGATTTCACTCGGTGTAGCCACACCCGGAATAAAAGCGATACCGCTTTTTTCAAAGGCAGGGGCTAAGCCTGCATTAATACCTGGGCTGACCATGAAGTCAACATTTAGCGCCGTTGCACGCTCAATTTGCGCCACTGAAACAACCGTTCCAATACCGACATGAAAGTCCGGCTTGTTTAGGAGCTTTGCAGCCTTAATACAATCAAAAGCGAATTCATTCCTTAAGGTGATTTCAATACAGTTGATCCCTTTGCTAATCAGCAAATTTATAGTGGCTTCCACATCATTGACATGATCAAAGGATACGACAGGGATTACGTTGTGTTTTCCCAATACTTTTCTGATGTTATTTTGAATCATTTTCTTTTTCTATTAAAATCGTAAAATCATTTGTCAAAGGATTTATAGCCTTGTGGAGATCATCTATTCGTTCCTTTATTCCTTTCGCATTACAAAAGTGCAATAAATTCTGAGTTCTTTCCTGCAATTTTTGATCGGGAAAAAGGCGCTCTTTAAGGCCGGTTATTTTTTTTACTTTCCCGTCAAAGGTTGTTTTTTTTGTTTTTTCAATCTTACTTTGAATCGAGGCTTGGTTATTTTCAAGCTTTTTAAGCTCAGAACCCAGCCATGCTTGCAGCCCAGGGTCATTCTTGATTGCATTTTGATAGGTTTCATTGAGCAGGGTTATAGCCTTTGCAATACTTTCTTTATCAATTGGGTTAGGGTCTTCCTTGGTTATCACCTTTTTCTGTAAGTTCGATGTGGATTCGAATAAATCCGTTGGAAGTAGACCTAGTTTTTCACTTGTTTTAAATGCGGATTGATCAATCCAAAGAATATTAGAACGCATCTGCAACATGGGGAAAGGGATTTCAGCGTTTTGGAATATACCTTTGAGTTGTGACCAATAACGTAATTCAGCCATACCTCCAATATAGCATAGGTTTGGCAGTATGGATTCCTGATATAAAGGACGCAGTGCAACATTAGGAGAGAATCGTTCGGGGAATGAATGAAGTAACTTGACCATTTCTTCAAGAGAATAGGAATTATCATCTACTTTGTAAACATCGCCTTCGAGACGAATCCGTGACCGAACCTCCTTATGCATATAGAAGAGATTAATTTCTCTTGAATGAATTTGACATTTTCTGTTCGCAGTTTTGAGGGCTTCATTGGTTTGTTGAATACAACCATCTGAAAATGAATCACGTAATTCTCTTTCGAAAACAGGAATCATTTCTTTTTTTAATGGCTTTTGATCTGCATCCAAAACCAATAAACCTTTACTTCCAAACAAATAATGAACCCAATTTCTAAACGCCTCTCCGTAGGTTTTCCCTTCTAAAGTATCAAGGGAATTTGATAGCTCAGAATACTCATCTGCTCTAAATAGCTCAAGTAGCTCTTTTTTCACTTCGGAAAGGCCCCTTAAATCAAACTTACCCACAGCACCTTTCTGTTTATGATCCCATGTAAGGGTCTTTCCGAAAAGATTAAGGCTTTGAATTTCCTCGCTGTCATGGTCTTCTGAGGCCATCCAGAAAATAGGGATGAAGTTTTTTTCTGGGTTTGCTTTTTTTAGCGCTTCGGCAAGTCTTATGGTATGCAGAATCTTAATAAAGAAATATAAAGCACCTCCATAAAGACAAAGCTGGTGTCCTGTTGTTACTGTATATGTATTTTCATTGCCAAGAAGCTCAATCTGATCAAGCACAGTTTGATTGTCTTCAATAGCAGCATAATTAGCCTTTAGTGTTTGTGCAAGGTTCTCTCTAAGGTTTGGATTGAAGTGATTTTGTTTTAGCTCAATTTGTTTGTTTATATTCTGTAATCCGAACGGAAGACCTATGAATTCTGAAATGGATTCTTGATCGTAAATGAAGTCCAAATCTTCTTTTGAGAAAAAAGGGAGCTTTGTTCTAGATACAGATATGGTTTCAATCATAAAGATTTTCCTTAATTAAATTTAATCGATGTAGCAGGTGAGATCCTTGAGATTACATAGCTTGGAATAAGAAGGCTCAGTACGCACGTTACAAAGGTAATTGCATTAATAAAAACAACATGTAAAACCGTTAATTTAATAGGGACATGGGAGAGGTAATAAATGTTAGCATCGAGCTGAATCCATTGAAAATGATACTGCAAAAAACAGAGCCCGAGCCCGATGATATTTCCGATGACCATTGCCTTAAAAATAAGGAATGCCGTCTGCATTAAAAATATTTTTCGAATACTCCAGTTTGAGGCTCCCAAGGCTTTCATGACTCCAATGAAGTTACTCCTGACAACAATCATAACCAGCAGAACAGAACCTATATTAACAATTCCAATTAGAATCATTAATGTTATGATAATAAGTACATTGGTGTCTAAAAAACCCAACCATGAGAAGATGTCATTTTCAGAATCAAGTATGGACTTTGTTTGTAAAAGCGTTCCGTTTTCATTAGGGACTAATTCTACTAGGTTCTTTAATTCCTCACCGGTTTCTTCAAGGGAATTCCAGTCTGTAATTTGAATTTCAAATCCCGAAACAAAATTAGTTTTTCCTTTATTTAGGTCTGCGAAATCACTTAACTCTTGCACTTTTTTTAGTGGGGAAAAAACAATTTGCTGATCTAATTTTTCAATGCCTGTTTCAAAAATTCCTTTGATTTTAAAACGCTGCATAAGCGACCTGTTTTTCACAAAAAAAATCGCTATTTCATCTTCGACTTTAAAGTGAAGCTGTTCACATAGTTTTTTTGAAATTAAGACTTCATTTTTGTCACTCCCGAAGGAAGGAACAGATCCTTCAACCAATATGCTTTTTAGAAAATCAATAGGGTAGGATTCATTGATTCCTTTTAGCACCACGCCGTTTACTTCTTGCTTTAGAAGGATTTCGCTTTTACCGTTGTGTTCTAGGGTATCCTCAAATTTATCTGAGCGTAAAAGGGCTGGTTTATACAGTACAGGAGACGTGTTTTTAACGCCATCAATTTTTTCTATGTCTTCAATAATGTTTTGCTGTTCTTTTAATACGTCAGCTTCATAGATGTTATCATTCCCAGCTTTCATTAAAAATATAGGGGCATTAAACCCAACGATTTTATTTCTAATTTCGCTCTGGAAGCCATGAACGACAGCAAGTGTGATTAAATTCACGATAATCGTTAGGGCAACACTAATTAATGAAATACGAAGAATAGGTCTAGAAACTTTTATACCTTTCTCCTTACTTTTAAGAATTTTGTTCGCTATGAAATATTCAAAAGACACCTATAGATTATTGCTTTCTCAAAAATACATAAAGCTATTGGGTCTCGTGTTCTTTTTCGTCTTTTTACTCTTTTCATGCCAATCCAATCAATCACCCAAGGTACATCAGGGGCTAAAGTCAGACCGTGCACCTGAAGATTCAGTTTTGGTCATGGGGGCGCAGCAGATCGAAGAACTATTGACGCTAATAGATGGTAGAGCAGTGGCTTTAGTAGGGAATCAATCATCAATGGTCAATTCTAAAACACATCTCGTTGATACGATTCTAGCACGTGGGGTTGATTTATTGAAAGTATTTTCTCCCGAACATGGTTTTCGTGGGACGGCGAGTGCTGGTGAAAAAATCAATAATTCATTAGATCCCAAAACGGGATTGCCCATCGTTTCTTTATATGGAAATCATAAAAAGCCAACCGCAGCTGATTTAGAAGGAGTAGCTTTGGTGATTTTTGATATTCAAGATGTTGGGGTCAGGTTCTATACGTATATATCTACTTTGCATTATGTCATGGAGGCATGCGCCGAACTGAATATTCCACTGTTGGTACTTGATCGCCCTAATCCAAATGGAGATTACATCGATGGTCCTGTTCTAGACTTGAAGCATCAAAGTTTTGTGGGTATGCATCCAGTTCCCATTGTTCATGGCATGACTATAGGAGAATATGCAAGGATGATAAATGGTGAATATTGGTTGAAAGACTCTATGCGTTGTTCTCTAAGTACAATCAATTGTTTGAATTATCAGCATGATTTATTTTATGACCTACCTATTCCTCCTTCTCCAAATTTGAGGTCAGCTATTTCAATTCGCTTATATCCTAGCTTATGTCTTTTTGAAGGGACTTCAGTAAGCGTCGGAAGAGGAACACAAACACCATTTGAGTTATATGGCCACCCCAAAATGCCTAAGGACTTATTTCACTTCACACCTGAAGCTCAGGTTGGTGCGATGAATCCTAAGTACGAACAGATCGTTTGTGGTGGCTTTTACTTGGGGGATATACCTATGAGTACCAAATTCAGTATTTCCTACCTCTTAAATGCGATTGCGATTTTAAAGAACCCCGCAGCACTTATTGATAAAAAATCCTTTTTCATTAAATTGGCGGGTACAGAAGATTTGTATAACCAGCTAATCTCTGGATGGTCAGAGAAAGAGATACGTGAAACTTGGGTGGAAGACCTAGAGCGTTACAAGGAGATCAGAAGTAAATACCTACAGTACAATTAACGAAGAGATTCTTGGCTTTTCTCGACCTTTTCTTTCATTTCTTGCTGATATACACGAAGCGTATTTTCTATTTCAGGGTCAAAGGCACCCAATATTCTAGCTGCGAGAATTCCGGCATTTTTAGCCCCGTTTAAAGCGACTGTAGCAACAGGTATTCCATTTGGCATTTGAAGGATGCTAAGAATAGAATCCCATCCATCAATCGAATTTGATGATTTAATGGGTACACCAATAACGGGTATAGTCGTCAAGGATGCGGTCATTCCAGGTAAATGGGCGGCTCCTCCTGCTCCTGCTATAATAACCTTAAGGCCTCTTTGTACTGCGGTTTTAGCATAGCTCACCATTTTTTCAGGGGTGCGGTGTGCTGAAACTATTTCAACTTCAGTTTGGATACCAAATCCCTCTAAAATCTCTATGGCATCTTTCATAACCGGAAGATCTGATGCACTTCCCATGATAATTCCAACTTTAACTTCATTCATCTTTAGTGGTCCGCTTTGGTTCGTAATTAATGGTGTGCTCAATGTCCGTTAGCATTTGATCCATTGGTGCTTTGATATCTTGTTCGGTTTCCTTAATGAGTTCTTTGATGTTTAATTCACTTTTAATATCGCCGCTAGATTTCTTGATTTCACTTTTGATGTCCTCAGACGCGTTTTTTATTTGATAAATGGCTTTACCCATTGTTTTTGCGATACTAGGTATGCTATTGGCACCAAAAAATATAAGTACAAAAACAAGGATTAACAGGATTTCAGTACCAGCAATGTCATTAAGAAAAAGGATTACTTGCATTTCAATACAAATTTACAACTAATTTATATCTGAAAAAACTTATTTAGATGCTTACAACGGTTTGGGTTTTGTTAGCAGCACAAATCAATTTTCATTCTTTGCATGTTATTACTCTGTGTTTGTTTCAGATTGATTTCATCAATTGTTTTAAGCGCTTCAGCATCTTTATTGAACATATTGAGGATTGGCATCGTAATCTTGAATCTCTTTTTACATTTGTTCTTGAAGCTAATTTGATATCCTGCCATCCTGCGATGAATATGCTTAGCGAGTATTGCATCTTGGTACTATTCTTGTTTCAGTAAGAAAAATTAAGACATATGAAATCTACTATTTTACTATTGTGTTTATTGTGTTTTCAGTTAAATGCTCAGTATTGTATGATTTATCCCGACCGATTTAAAACTCTCGAATACAAGTATACAGCGTCTCAATTTGGATTAAAAGGTCCTGTGAAGAGTGTGACACGATCCCATGAAACCTTAAACGAGGATGGTGAATATGAGACGATTCATGGTGTATGGGGTGATCACTATTTCATAGATCGCTTGAACTTCAATAAAATGGGGAACCTAACCAGTATGTATCAAGAGACAAAGACAGGTGACACGATGGTTGTTATACAAATCGATTACGATGCCCAGCATCGAATTTCTAAGGTGGCCGAGCACGAAATGAGTATCTGGCATAAATATGAGCCCTTTAAAGGAAAGAATTGGTCTTCGAGATATTTACATTACATCTACAATGAATCTGAGCTCTCTGCTATTGAGGTTGTGGGTGATTGGTCTTTAACTGCTTATGCAGATACATGCCGTTTAGATTTTCAATATGAAAAAGGCCGTGTTGTCAAGAAAACCATTTCAACATTGGATTCGGCAAATACAATTTTTAATGTGCGGGAGTATAATTATAATGTGCAAACTGGTCTTCTTGAGGAAGTTCTTATATCAATTGACTCAAGAGGTCGTGATGGGGGAAAGATCAAATTTAATTATGCTTCCGATAATCAAACCTTGTTAAGTAGGGTGTTTTCTCCTGTAACTGTTAATGAGTATATGTGGAAAGAGGCGACATGGAAATATGATTTACAACAGAATGTGATCAACTATTCTAGTGGTGACTCCTTAATGGAATACTGGTTTTGCTATAAAGATTTTCAATACAATGATATGAACGACGTCATCTTGGAATACTCCAATTCAGAAAACGATGGAAGAAACCGTTTGGTAACAAACTACACTTATGTATATGATACTCGGAAAAATTGGACAACGATGAACATTAGCGCCCAAAACTATATTGATTTTGATTTTTACACATCTCGAGGAGATGTTTTCCGTCGACTTCGGGAAATAGCGTATTATAAGCTTTAGAGTAGATAATAAATTCAATTTAAATGTACATTGTGGCTCACTAATTCATTAGACAGCGTATGTTCTTTTTGATTAAAAAGTTTGAATTGCAAGGAAAATTGCCCTGATGGATTAACTGGTATCCAAAGTCCTCCCCACATACCCTGTCCTCCAAAGAAATATTCTACATTATGGTGAATATTTACGCCCAATCCAAAGGACAGGCTCAAATTCAACCATCTGTTTATTCTAAAATCTCTACCCAATCTTACATTTATATAAGCCTCTTTGCCAATTGCTCGTATTTCTTGTGTTCCTTGTTGTGTATATTCAACACTCGTTACAGAACCGGTAGTGGTTACTGAAATGGTCTCGGGTCCATTATATCCAAATTCTGCCCATTGCATATAGGCCATTCCAATACTCGTGTACCAAAGTTTTTGAATGAAATCTTCACCTAGTTTTTTTGATCCGAAATGATAAGCTACATTTCCATTCACTGCGAATTCTTTTTTTTGAAATGTTGTGCCACTACTAGCGTCAAAATGCCATTGCTTCTGATTGACTCTAATTCCTCCATGAAATATTTCAGGGTAACCTATACCTATAATTACATTGACTTTTGAGGAACTTCCACTTTGCTGACAAAGGGCTGAGCTTACAATAATAAAAGGCAATATGTAAGCTAGAATTCTCATCATTTAATATTTAGTAAAACGAGGGGCTAAACGTATTACGTTTATTTCTAGTTTCTAATAGAGATATAATAAGTTTGGCTTTTGAGCCCCTTTAATTCGTATAAGGATATCTGAATTTCATACTTTATTTTGGTCTGCAGATTTGTTGAACAATTCTGGCGACAGCTGGGCAAACAATTGTGTTTTCGACAGTTAAATCCAATATTTGAACCACATTTTTCCGATCCGTATGCGGATATTCTCGGCAGGCCAGCGGTCGGTCATCATATACCCGGCAGGTATTGTCATCATTTAAAAAGGTACAGGGTGATTTTTTTAAGACATAATCGTTGTCTTCATCAAGCTTCAGGTATTTTTCGGTAAACGCTCCTGACTTCATGCGCAAATGTTTCGAGAGCCGATTGATATCAGCATTCCTGAAGATGGGACTTGTGGTTTTACAACAATTTCCACATTTAAGACAATCCATGGTTTCGAATTCCTTCTCATGTAAACTATTGAATTGTTCATTGATTTGCTTGGGGCGCTGCTTTTTGAGCTGAAGAAGTTTTTTTCGATTTTCTTTTTGCTTTTTTCCAGCTTCCTTCAAGCTATTTTGGTCTCTTTCGCTTAGGGATGAATTCATGGTGATTGCTTATTGGCTAAGTTATAAAATTATGAGTAGCGCCGTAATTATCGCTATCTAATTTGTAATGAATACTTTTATAAAAAAAAGGTTATGCCTGCTTTTCCGGTATATAGAAAATTGCCCAATTTGAAGTCTCATTATAAGATTTTATCGGCTTCGGAATTTGATGAAATCCAACAGGTCGGTACTTTGTATTTTAGAACAACGACAAATGCGGTTAAATATCCTGAAATACTGAGACTTCAGGATATGATTTCATGTTCGCCTCCATTTGAACCCAGTTCAGCTGAAGATTTTAATTCAAGGTTAGAGAAATTGTAACGTACATTTCATTGAAGTATTATAGAAGTATAAGCTTCACCTATGAATCGATTTATTTCACTTTTAGTGGTACTTTTTTTTGTTTCTTCCTTTAATAGGATTATTGATTCAGATCGTGTTGTGTTATTTCATCAGAATCCAAATGGTGAGGAAGTGATCGCTCCGATGAATGCGGATTTCGAGATTCAATTATTGAAATTAATTAATCAAAAGCGACAGAATAGGGGGCTTGGTGTCTTACAGACTGATGAAGGGTTGATGCGCGCTAGTCGTTACCATGCGGCTGATATGGCGAATGAAAACTACCATGAACATGCTACGCATAACCGCACCTCTTCTGGACTGCAAGTCGGCATTTCAACCTTTAAGAGGATTTCTAAATTTTATGAGGGTTTTGCGAATACTGAAAATATAGCAGCTGGCTACAATAGCCCTGAAGAGGTTCTGAAAGGATGGATGAAGAGTCCAGGGCACAAAAGAAATCTATTCAATAAGAGCGCAACGCATATGGGGGTGGGTTACTACCACAATGCAAATAGCAAATTCAAGAATTACTGGGTTTTTGAGTCTGCCGCTGAATGATTCATTCGGATGCTTTTCTATTATTTTAAAACATCAATAGATTTGTCTTGAATTTTGTACTTTTGAAAGCCTTTTAAATCGGAGACCAAATGCAAACAATAGCGCCATATAAGCCCAATAATAAAATTAGAATTGTTACAGCCGCCTCTCTCTTTGATGGGCATGATGCTGCGATTAATATAATGAGGAGAATCATACAGTCAAGTGGCTGCGAAGTGATTCATTTAGGACATGATCGATCCGTTGAAGAGGTTGTTGATTGTGCCATTCAGGAGGATGCTCAAGCCATCGCCATGACCTCGTATCAAGGTGGGCATATAGAGTATTTCAAATACATGTATGATTTGCTTTGTGAAAAAGGAGCGCCTCAGATTAAAATATTTGGTGGAGGTGGAGGAACCATCCTTCCTTCGGAGATAAAAGAGCTTCAAGATTATGGTATTGAAAAAATATACCACCCAGATGATGGCCGCACCATGGGGCTTCAGGGCATGATCAATGATTTGATTATGCGCTGTGATTATGGTCTTGGTGAGGAATTGAACTATGGCCTTCAGCCTATTAAAGAAAAGAATGTACCTGCAATTGCCAGAACAATTTCTGCAGCAGAAAACTACCCTGATATTCACGTAAAATTATTAAGTGATATTAGAGCGGTCGCTTCAAAGAGTCAGGTCCCTGTTTTAGGAATAACGGGTACCGGTGGTTCTGGGAAATCTTCGTTAGTGGATGAATTGGTTCGTCGGTTCTTAGTTGATTTTGAGGACAAACAGATTGCAGTGGTTTCTGTGGATCCATCCAAAAGAAAAACGGGAGGTGCTTTACTCGGAGATAGGATTAGGATGAATTCTATTAAAAACAGCCGTGTCTATATGCGGTCTTTGGCCACAAGACAATCGAACCTTGCTTTATCCAAGCATGTTGCAGAGGCTTTATCCATACTAAAAGCTGCTGAGTACGATTTAATTATTCTTGAAACATCAGGGATAGGCCAATCAGACACTGAGATTTTAGACCATTCAGACGTTTCTCTTTATGTGATGACACCTGAATATGGTGCTGCTACGCAATTGGAGAAAATTGACATGCTTGATTTTGCCGATGTAATTGCATTAAACAAGTTCGACAAAAGGGGGGCGCTTGATGCCCTTCGAGACGTCAGGAAACAATACCAACGAAATCATAATCTCTGGGATGAATCCGTCGATGATATGCCGGTTCATGGCACAATTGCTTCTCAATTCAATGATCCGGGGATGAACTCTCTTTACAAGGTGGTGATGGATCAGCTGGTTGAAAAAACAGAATCGAATTTGAATTCTACTTTTGCAATCACACGTGAAATGTCTGAGAAAATATTTGTTATCCCACCGGATAGAACACGTTATTTGTCGGAGATTTCTGAGAATAACCGGTCTTATGACAAGTGGGTTAGCCAGCAAGTAAAAGTAGCCGATACGCTCTATGGACTTAACCAGACCATCGCAACATTGACGGCTTCTGAATACGATGACAAGGATCGTTTAATCAAAAACATTCAAGAAGTTTTTGAAAAGGAAAAATTAAATTTTGACCCCAAAAACTGGGAGATTATACAAAACTGGGCTCTCAAAAAGAGTGCCTATAAGAATCCTGTCTACGAATATAAGGTGCGCGATAAAAAATTATCGATTCAAACACATACCAAATCTCTTTCTCATTCGGATATCCCGAAGATATCTTCCCCTAAATACAAAGGGTGGGGTGATATTTTGAGATGGGTATTACAGGAGAATTTCCCTGGTGAATTCCCCTATACTTCTGGCTTATTTCCCTTTAAAAGAGAAGGAGAGGACCCAACCCGAATGTTTGCGGGTGAAGGTGGCCCAGAACGAACGAATAAGCGTTTTCATTATGTGAGCATGGGTTTACCTGCTAAACGATTATCAACAGCTTTTGATTCGGTTACACTATACGGAAATGACCCTGATTTAAGACCCGATATTTATGGTAAAATTGGTAATGCGGGGGTGTCTATTTGCTGTCTAGATGATGCGAAGAAACTTTATTCAGGATTTGACTTAACGCATCCCGCAACATCTGTTTCAATGACCATAAATGGTCCAGCACCGATGCTTTTAGCCTTTTTTATGAATGCAGCAATCGATCAGAATTGCGAAAAGTACATCAAGGATGAGGGCCTCACTGAGGAAATTGAACATAAAATAATAGAAATCTACAAAACCAAAGGAGTTAAAAGACCGAGTTACAACGGCGAACTTCCCGAAGGGAATGATGGTTTAGGTTTAATGTTATTAGGGGTTACTGGAGATCAGGTTCTGCCCGAAAAGCTATATAATGAAATTAAAACAAAAACCCTGACGCAGGTCAGGGGTACTGTTCAGGCCGATATTCTCAAAGAAGACCAAGCACAGAATACGTGTATTTTCTCTACCGAATTCGCCCTAAGGTTAATGGGGGATGTCCAAGAGTATTTTATTCATAATGGCATACGTAATTTTTATTCTGTTTCTATTTCCGGATATCACATTGCAGAAGCTGGTGCAAATCCCATTACACAGCTTGCTTTTACGCTTGCCAATGGATTCACTTATGTTGAGTATTATTTAAGTAGAGGAATGGATATCAATGATTTTGGCCCGAATTTATCCTTTTTCTTCTCAAATGGAACAGATCCTGAATATGCCGTGATCGGTCGGGTTGCTAGAAGAATTTGGTCTAAGGCGATGTCGAAAAAATATGGTGCTAATCCAAGAGCACAAATGCTCAAGTATCATATACAGACTTCAGGGCGTTCATTGCATGCGCAAGAGATTGATTTTAATGACATTCGAACTACATTACAAGCGCTTTACGCCATTTATGACAACTGTAACTCATTACATACGAATGCTTATGATGAGGCCATTACAACGCCAACTGAGGAGTCGGTGCGTAGGGCAATGGCTATTCAACTGATCATTAATAGAGAACTCGGATTGGCTAAGAATGAAAACCCATTACAGGGCGCGTTCATTATTGATGATTTGACAAATTTAGTTGAGGAAGCGGTGCTTCTAGAATTTGATCGCATTACAGAACGCGGGGGTGTTTTAGGAGCGATGGAGACGATGTATCAAAGGTCGAAGATTCAAGAAGAATCCTTGTATTATGAAACTTTAAAACATAGCGGAGAGTTTCCTATTATCGGTGTAAACACATTTTTGAGTTCTAAAGGCTCTCCTACGATTTTACCAAAAGAAGTGATTCGAGCTACGGAAGAAGAAAAGATGTATCAGATTGAGATGCTCAAAAACCTTCATGTGGCTGAGCAAGAAAACACGAAAGAAGGACTTAAAACAATTCAGGATGCTGCGGTGAATAACCAAAATATTTTTGAGGAATTAATGGAAACCTGTAAGCATGCGTCTTTAGGTCAGGTTACGCACTCTTTGTTTGAGGTGGGTGGGCAGTATAGACGTAATATGTAATCTTTAAACTGATGTTTTTATTAGGTGAGTATATTTCTATTTTGAATGAAACGGGTAAATACCGTGTTCTCAGTATTCAATCTAGTTTTCTTTTGGTTGAAGATGAGCACGGATTCGAAAGAAAAATAGTGCATGGAAATGCTGTGAAAATAGCGTCTTTCAATACGGGGGAGATTCAAGTCAAAGATGCGGATTCTATTAAAATTCGATCGAATAAAAAAAAAGTAGAGTGCATACCTGAGATTGATTTACACCTCGAATCATTTGAGCTTATTAATGATTCAAATTCTGCGCATAAAAATTTCTTACTACAGATAAATACATTCAAGCGATTCATAAACAACAATTTAAAAAAAAAGGTATCTAGGGTTTTGGTGATTCATGGTGTAGGTAACGGCAAACTTAAGAGTGAAATTAAATCTTGTTTACAAGGAAGGCCAGGATATGAAATGAATGATGCTAATTTTAGTCAGCGTGGCGTAGGAGCCTCTTATATTGATATTAAAACTTCCAAGGCTGAACCTTTATAAATCAAAGGTGAAGAAAACTTTTCTTTGCTAGAAGCTCATCTTTTGATTCTCGGTAATCTGGATCATCTACACAGCAATCAACTGGACATACTGCCGCGCATTGTGGTTCATCGTGGAAACCTTCACATTCTGTGCATTTATCATGAGTGATATAATAAACATCCATATCTCCAGGCTCAAAAGAATGATCTGCTTCAACATCATCACCGTCAAGGGTCTTGATCATGCCTTTAAGGGTCGTTCCGTCAGAATATTTCCATTCTGCACCACCTTCATAAATAGCATTATTTGGACATTCGGGTTCGCATGCTCCGCAATTGATACATTCATCCGTGATCATTATTGCCATAACTTAATTTTTTACAAATATAGAAACGCAAATTGGATTACTTTGTGCAATCTTTAAAAAAAGAAGCTTCTTATATTTGTACTGTGAAAAAAGAGAGTTTATTAGAGGCATTCGTTCAACTAGGAGTTGTAATGAGGCATTTCGGCTTATCGAGGCCATGGAAAAATTTCGAATTAGGAATAACAGAAGCTGAATTTGATCATTTTAATGAGCTTATCGGCTATGTAAAACATAATAATGGCTGGTTTAGTGAGGATATGGTGCGAAAAGCATTGTTTAATCTCGGAGAGGCATTAACCTTGGACGACCTTGAAAGTTGGTCTAAGAAGTATGCATTTACTGATGAGCCCAAATCAGTTGCTGTGATCATGGCGGGTAACATTCCGTTAGTTGGTTTTCATGATTTCATGTGTGTGTTGCTCTCAGGTAATAGCATCATTGCAAAAATGAGCTCGGATGATGATAAGTTATTTCCGTTGATTACTGATTTTCTCATCTGTTTTGAACCCAAATTAAAAGGAAGGATTTCATTTTCAGATAGAAAACTACAAGGTTTTGATGCCGTTATAGCGACCGGAAGTAATTCAAGTTATTTACATTTTGAGCAGTACTTTTCTAAGTATCCGCATGTTTTTAGAAAAAACAGAACATCGGTAGCTGTGTTAGCTGGTGCTGAAAGTGATGATGAGCTGAAGGCCTTGAGTAAGGATATTTTTGAGTTCTATGGCCGTGGATGTAGAAGTGTTTCTCATTTGCTATTGCCTAAAGGTTTTGAAATCAATAGAGTATTTGAAAACATTGTTCATCAGGGAGAAGTGATAAATAATAAAAAATATGGGAATAACTATGATTACAATAAGGCCATACATCTGATGAATCAAGAAAACCTTTTGGATAACAATTTTGTGCTTCTCAAGGAAACTAAAGATTTGACATCTCCGTTGGGTATGCTGTATTATCATTTTTATGAGAATGAAGCCGAGATTGCTTCTTATTTTGAATCGCATAAGGAATCTATACAATGCAGAGTCGGACTCGATGGATTGCCATTCGGAACGGCTCAATGTCCGGCCTTAGGAGATTATGCGGATCAATTTGATACCATGACTTGGTTGAATACATTATAAATACTAAGCATCAATAAGAAATATATATCTTTGACACCCATGTCACTATTTAATAAATACATGATCCTATATAAGACAAAAGAAGAGATAAAAATCATGCGTGATGCAGCTCAAGTAGTCAGCAGAACACTTGGTGAGGTGGCCAAATTAATTAAGCCTGGTGTGACGCCACTTTCATTGGATAAAATGGCGCATGATTATATTCTGTCTCAAGATGCGAAGCCAGGATTCTTGGGTTTGTATGGTTGTCCTAGTACTTTATTGATTTCAGTGAATGAACAGGTTGTCCACGGCTTGCCAACTGAGCGTCCTTTTGAAGAGGGAGATATTGTTTCTGTAGACTGCGGTTCCGTTTATAAGGGATATTACGGCGATCATGCCTATACGTTTAAGGTAGGAAAAGTCTCTCCAGAAGTAAGTCATTTGTTGAAGGTCACTAAGGAATGTCTTTATCTAGGTATTGAACAGTGCAAGACTTCAAATAGGATGGAAGATATTGGGTATGCAATTCAGCAGCATGCTGAGAAAAATAAATTTGGTGTCGTACGAGATCTTGTTGGCCATGGTTTAGGAAAGACTTTGCATGAGGAGCCTCAGGTTCCCAATTTTGGGCGAAGGGGTAGAGGTAAGAAGATTCAAAATGGTTTGACAATCGCTATTGAGCCTATGATTAATATGGGGACGGAAAAGGTACGCACGCTTGAAGATGATTGGACTATTGTTACAGAAGACGGTTTGCCTAGCGCACATTTCGAACATAATATAGCTGTTGTTGATGGGGATCCTGAAATACTTTCTACTTTCGACTACATCTATGATGTAATCGGTTCGGATGATTAAGGAAAAGAAATTTGTATTTCTAGCAGTGCTTACTTTTCTGCTTTATGGCTTGGGACTTTACATGGATTATGATTCTTTTATCCTTCCATTTCCACTTTTCGATTTTGTACTTCTCATTGCTGTTCTTCGGTTCTTCTTTTGGGATTCAAGTTCTCTAAAGACCTATAAGTGGTTGTATTTTTTTGGTGTGCTTTTCAAATTGTCAATCAATCCTGTTTTAACCGAAGCGATACTTTCTAATAATCAGCTAGACTTTCTGCATGGTTCTTTACTTATAGATTCAATGCTGCTTATGGCCTATGGTATTTGGGCTTTAAGCTTCACTTTTTGGTGTATTCAAAATAAACTAGCCATGGGTTGGTATTGGACCACACTTCATTTTATTTTAGGGGCACTTGTTCTAACGAGTGGTTATGTATGGCTTACGCCTTTATTCTCCTTGTTGCCAGCTATTTTATTGTACGTCAAGAATAGGGAAGAGAAATTCCGGTATATCTGGCATCTTCATTTTGCCTTAGATACGATGACGGTGATTATGCTTTTGTCAATCTCCTAACTAAAGGTGAATAACTTCTCCGTATGCAGCAGCTGCAGCTTCCATAACAGCTTCAGACATTGTTGGATGTGGGTGAATTGTTTTAATTAATTCTTCCCCAGTTGTTTCGAGCTTTCGTATTGCAACTATTTCCGCAATCATTTCGGTGACGTTTGCTCCGATCATGTGTGCTCCAAGAAGTTCTCCATATTTTGCGTCAAATATTAATTTTACAAACCCATCTTTGGTACCAGCAGCACTTGCCTTTCCAGAAGCTGAAAAAGGGAATTTCCCGATTTTGAGTTCATACCCCGCTTCTTTAGCTGCTTTTTCCGTCATTCCAACAGATGAAATTTCAGGAGAGCAATACGTACAGCCTGGGATATTACCATAGTCAATAGGGTCGGGATGGTGTCCAGCGATTTTCTCAACACACAATATGCCTTCAGCTGAGGCAACATGTGCAAGGGCAGGTCCGGGAACAACATCTCCAATCGCATAGTATCCAGGCATATTCGTTTGGTAGTAATCATTGACAAGGATTCTTCCTTTATCAACAACAATTCCAACCTCTTCAAGTCCTATGTTTTCAATGTTGGCTTGAATTCCAACGGCAGATAGAACAATATCACATTCTATTTTTTCTTCGCCTTTTGCGGTTTTTATACTGACGATACAGTTTTTACCACTTGTATCAACACTTTCAACTGATGAACCAGTCATCACCTTAATACCTGTTTTTTTAAATGACTTTTCTAGTTGTTTCGAAACATCAATGTCCTCAACAGGGACAATATTAGGAAGGTACTCGACAACGGTCACTTCTGTTCCAATAGCATTGTAGAAATAAGCAAATTCAACACCAATTGCTCCCGAACCAACAACAAGCAATTTTTTCGGTTGTGTTTTCAGTGTCATGGCTTGGCGGTATCCAATGATTTTCTCACCATCCTGAGGGAGGTTAGGAAGCGCACGTGATCTTGCACCTGTAGCTATAATAACTCCTTTTGAAGCAGTGTAGTCTGTAACTTTTCCTGAGTCATCCGTAACACTCACTGTTTTATTGGCTTTGATTAAGCCATTTCCAGTAAGGACGTCTATTTTATTTTTCTTCATCAAGAATTTGATTCCGTTACTCATTCCATCGGCAACATCTCGACTTCTTTTAACCATAGCGCCAAAGTCAGCTTTAGCATCTTTTACGGTGATACCATAATCTTCAGCATGGCTTAAGTATTCAAAAACATTAGCAGATTTCAGAAGTGCTTTTGTTGGAATGCAACCCCAATTGAGACAAATGCCACCTAAAGCTTCTCTTTCAACGATTGCGGTTTTTAAACCTAGCTGTGAAGCCCGAATAGCGGTAACGTATCCTCCTGGTCCACTTCCGACTACAATAATGTCATAATTCATAGGTACTTAATTTAAGCAACAAAAATACTTAAAATAATGAAATTCTTTAGGGTTTTGAATTCTTTATCAAATTCAATAATCACTCCTGTTTAATTCTTTTTTATTATCGAATGAGATACCTATATTATCCTTATTTTTGTCTGATAATATTGAAGAAATGAGCCAAACCCTCAAAAAAGAAGCTACCGTAGCGCAAGCCGTTGAACTCGGTCTCAGAGAAGATGAATTTGAAATGATTAAGGAGATCCTCGGAAGAACTCCTAATTTCACTGAAACAGCGATTTATTCTGTGATGTGGTCAGAGCATTGCTCTTATAAAAATTCCATACTATGGTTGAAGACCCTTCCAAAGGATGGCCCTCACATGCTCGTAAAGGCAGGTGAAGAAAATGCAGGGCTTGTAGACATAGGAGATGGAATGGGGTGTGTCTTTAAAATAGAGTCGCACAACCACCCAAGTGCTTTAGAACCATATCAGGGCGCAGCAACAGGTGTTGGGGGAATTAATAGAGATATTTTTACTATGGGCGCAAGACCCATTGCACAATTAAATTCTTTACGCTTTGGAAACATAGAAAGAGACCGTACGAAGTGGTTGGTTAAAGGAGTGGTTAAAGGAATTGGTGATTATGGAAATGCTTTTGGTATACCTATAGTAGGTGGTGAGGTCGCTTTTGACGACTCGTACAATACCAATCCTCTAGTCAATGCCTTTTCTGCAGGTACAATTGATACCAAAAAAATGATTTCAGCGACTGCGAAGGGACCTGGTAACCCAGTTTTCATTGTTGGTTCTTCAACGGGTAAGGACGGAATTGCAGGTGCCGCTTTTGCATCCAAAGATATTACAGAAGACTCTGCATCTGATTTACCATCTGTTCAGGTCGGTGACCCGTTTATGGAGAAATTACTACTCGAAGCAACGATGGAGTTATCCGAAACGGATGCTATCGTTGGAATGCAAGATATGGGTGCTGCAGGAATCACATGTTCAACTTGTGAGATGAGTGCTGCCGGTGAAGTGGGGATGGAAATCGATTTAGATAAAGTACCAACGCGACAGAGCAACATGCTTCCCTATGAGATTTTACTTTCTGAATCTCAAGAACGAATGCTGGTGGTTGTGCAAAAAGGAAAGGAAGATACGGTTAAGAAGATTTTCAAGAAATGGGATTTACATGCTGAGGAAATTGGTGTTGTAACTGATACAAAAAGGATTCGATATTATATGAACGGTGAGCAAGTAGGTGATGTTCCTGCAGATTCATTAGTTCTTGGAGGCGGTGCCCCTCAATATGAAAGAGCTTATAAAGAACCTGCCTATTTCCAGGAATTCAAGAAATTTAATATCAATTCAATTCCACAACCAGAAAGTTTAAAGGCAGTCGCTGATGCCATGCTCGCGATGCCTAATATTGCTTCTAAAAAATGGGTTTATGAGCAATATGATTCAATGGTAGGAACCCGAACGATGACAACCAATGTTCCGTCGGACGCGGGTGTCGTTAATATTAAAGGAACCAATAAGGCTTTGGCCATGACTGTGGATTGTAATTCTAGATATGTGAATGCCGATCCCGAGATCGGGACTATGATTGCGGTTTCTGAAGCAGCAAGAAATATTGCCTGTTCAGGTGCGGAACCAAGTGCTATCACGAATTGTTTGAATTTCGGAAACCCCTATAATCCAGAATCGTATTGGCAATTTGTGGGTGCGATTAAAGGAATGTCTGCTGCTTGTTTAAAGTTTAAAACCCCGGTAACAGGAGGGAATGTGTCTTTCTACAATCAGTCAGTAATAAATGGTGTAGAGGTACCTGTTTTTCCAACACCTACTATAGGAATGATTGGCCTCTTAGCGGACAAAAATAATTTAATGTCACTAGACTTTAAGTCAAAGGGTGATTTAATTTTCCTAATTGGTAATTACAAGGAAGACATATCTTCTTCTGAATATCTTGCCACTTATCATGGAGTTAAAGCTTCCCCTGCACCGTATTTTGACTTGGATGAAGAGTTTAGAACGCATGCTGTTGTTAAAGATTTAATCAAGGGTGACCGAATTAATGCCGCACATGATGTTGCAGATGGTGGACTTTATGTAACTTTGGTGGAGATGTCGTTTCCAAGAGACCTTGGATTTGACATTGTTTCTGATTCTGAAATACGCGAAGATGCATTTTTATTCGGAGAAGGTCAGGGAAGAATTGTAGTCTCTGTATCTGAAGATCAAGAAGATTTGTTCCTAGAACACATGGTGGATTCAAAAGTTAACTTTACCTTGCTAGGGCATGTAACCAAAGGGAAACTTGTCGTTGATGATGAGCATTATGGTTTTGTGAGTGATGCAAAAGAAATTTACGACAATGCCTTAGGGAAATTGTTAGAAGACTAATTATGGAATACAATACATCAAGAGAAAAATTAATTCTTCCGGAATACGGCAGAAATGTTCAAAACATGATTGCCCATGCAATGGACTTAAGAGACCGCTCTGAGAGGAATAGTGCGGCACAAGCGATTATAGAGGTGATGGGACAATTGAATCCTCATTTAAGGGATGTTGATGATTACAAGCCTAAATTATGGACACATTTATTTGTCATGTCTAATTTTGAGTTAGACGTAGATTCACCGTACGAAATCCCGAATGAGGAAGTCTTAAGTGAAAAACCAAGTATCATGAATTACCCTAAGGGGAAAATCAAATATGGTCATTACGGAAAGTATACGGAGACAATATTAGGTGATGCAAAGGAAATCGATGATCCAGAAGCTAAACAAGCGCTAAAAATGGCGATGGCGAATTTCATGAAAATTCAATATTTGACGCATAACAATAATGCCGTAGAAAACAACGTAATAGCTGGTAACCTCAAGGAATTATCCAACAATGAGCTTATTTTAGAGAATCCGGATGATTTGATAAATACAAATCAGGTTTTAAGGAGTATAGGACAAAATAAAAATACCACGAGAACGAATAATAACAAAAACAACAACAACTACAAATCTAAAAAGAAGAGATTTAAAAGATAGAATATGGCTTCGTTTGAAATTCATGGAGGAAAACCTCTCAAAGGTGAGCTAACACCACAAGGAGCAAAAAACGAGGCGTTGCAAGTATTATGCGCCCCTCTTTTAACCCCGGAAAAGGTTACTATTTCTAACATACCTGATATCATCGATGTCAATAAGCTTATTGCTTTAATGCAATCAATGGGTGTGAAAGTTGAAAAAGTAGAGAAAGGAACCTATATTTTTCAGGCAAAAGATATCAATCTAGACTATTTACAAACAGAGGATTTTAAAATCAGAGCAGGCTCGTTAAGGGGATCCGTTATGATTGTGGGCCCTCTTTTAGCACGTTTTGGAGTAGGTTATTTGCCTAAGCCAGGAGGGGATAAAATTGGACGTAGGAGATTAGATACTCACTTTGCAGGTATGATTAGTCTTGGTGCTAAGTTTAATTACGACGCGGGAGAACATTTTTTTGCAGTCGAAGGTAAAAACCTAAAAGGCGCCTACATTCATATGGATGAAGCATCCGTTACGGGGACAGCTAATATTGTAATGGCTGCAGTGATGGCTAAGGGCGAAACGACAATTTATAACGCAGCTTGTGAACCTTATTTGCAACAGCTTTGTAAAATGTTGAACACAATGGGGGCTAAGATCTCAGGTATTGGTTCTAATAAGTTGACGATTAATGGTGTAAAGGGGTTAGGTGGTTGCTATCATCGAATCTTACCTGATATGATTGAAATTGGTTCATTTATTGGTTTGGCAGCAATGACACAGTCAGAAATTACCATTAAAGATGTGAGCTGGGAAAACCTGGGTATTATTCCGACAATCTTTAGAAGGCTCGGTATTAAATTGGAAAAAAAAGGGGACGATATTTTTGTGCCAGCGCAGGAGAGTTATGAAATCGAAACTTTTATCGATGGTTCTATAATGACAATTTCTGATGCGCCATGGCCTGGATTTACTCCGGATTTACTTTCTATTATTTTAGTTATTGCTACGCAAGCAAAGGGTTCTGTATTGATTCATCAAAAAATGTTTGAATCTAGATTGTTCTTCGTTGATAAACTCATCGATATGGGAGCACAGATAATTCTTTGTGATCCGCATAGAGCAACCGTTATTGGATTGAATCGCAAGAATGATTTAAGAGGCATTCAAATGACCTCTCCCGATATTAGGGCAGGTGTTTCTTTGTTAATTGCTGCGCTATCATCGAAAGGAAAAAGTACAATTCACAATATTGAGCAGATTGATAGAGGATATCAAGACATCGATATCCGTCTGAATAATATTGGTGCGGATATTAGAAGAATAGGTTAATTTGAAAAAGTATTATTCTTCTATTGGTTTTCTAGCCCTAGGAATTATTCTGTTTTATTTTATTCAAACCCGATACAATCCTAATCCTATCCCCGTCGGATTGATGTCGGAAACTGTCCCGGAACTTTCATTAAAAAATGCCAAAGGTAAAACACTCCGTCTTTCGGATTTAAAAGGAAAAATGGTATTAATTGATTTTTGGGCCTCTTGGTGTGGTCCATGTCGCAAGGAGAGCCCCAATTTGGTTGAGGCTTACCAAAAGTACCATAAGAAGCATTTTGAAAAGGGCAAAGGTTTTGAAATTTACAGCATTTCTTTAGATAAAAATAAAGCATCTTGGATAACGGCCATTTCTCAAGATAGATTAGACTGGAAGTACCACGTTTGGGATAAAGAAAAAGAAGCCAGTAAAAAATACAGCGTAACCTCCATTCCTTATGGAGTACTTATAGATGGTGAGGGTAATATTATTGCATCAGGTAACGAGGTGCGAGGAGTCAGTCTTCATATTGTGCTAGATCAGTTGCTTAAGCATTAAATCTGTTCCAGAGCGTGTGCTATTAGCTTATTCATATGTTCTTTATAATCACTCGAAAATATTTTTGCAGGTCTATTTGCTATCCCTAAGCATATTGTAGCACAGGTATGCCCCAGTGCAGTCCCCAATGCATATAAGGCAGAAGTCTCCATTTCAAAATTGACGAAACGATATTCTCCTTCCTCAAACGATTCAAGTGCTTCATTAAGGTTTTTGGTATATGTAGGCACCCTCAATTCCCTTCCTTGAGGACCATAGAAGCCTGAACTGGTAACTGTTATTCCGCTGACAGAGTTTATGGTCTCAAATTGCTTTAGAAAGCCTGTTGAAGCCTTCTTTAGGTAGGGTATGACTTTTTCGGGAAAGAGATTTTTTAAATTAATGGATTCTAATAGGTGTTTTTCTTCTTTTGAAATGTCAAGTTTATAAAAGTGGCCGATATTATCAAGGCCAAGTGCAAATTCACTTAGTATATATGTGTGAAGAGGTATATCGGCTTGAAGTAATCCGCAAGTACCTATTCTAAGGATCTCTAGCTCAGTTCGGTCAACCTTTTCTGTTTTGCTTACTAAATCAATGTTAAAAGCAGCATCCAATTCATTGATAACAATATCTATGTTGTCTGTACCAATACCCGTAGACATAACTGAAATTCTCTTGTTCTTATACTTTCCTGTATGACAAAAAAACTCTCTATGGTTTGACTTGAATTCGATGGAATCAAAATGTTCTGAAACCATAGATACGCGATCTTGGTCACCTACAAGTATTATTTTTGTGGCTAGGTTTTCGGATGAAATACCAAGATGATAAACCTGGTTTTCTGAATTCAGAACAAGTTCTGTAGGGGCAAATTCCTTCAAGAAAGATTAATTAGTTAAACTACCAAATACTTTCATCAACAGGTCCGTTATTCGAGCAACAGGGTCGAGGCGGATTTTATTTTCTTCTTTCTCAACCATCAGGAATAAACCTTCAATGGCCCTATTGGTAATGAAAACATCCAGATCGGGGTTTAATTGTTGACCTCCTGTTAAAGCCATGGCAGTATTGTACTTGTTAATGAGTGGGTTCCAGTATTCCGTTAGTTTAACTTTTGATATGGCATCTTTAACTTTCGGAAGAAATGCATCGATGAGACTTTGGTTGGTTTGATCTTTTAAATACTTTGTGGCAGCTCCATTACCTCCATTGAGTATTGTAAAACCATCCTGAACAGTCATACTTGTAATGGCATTCTTAAATATAGGTAATGCCTCTTTGCATGCTTCTTCAGCCGCTCTATTTAGTGTCGTTTCAAATTTGTCTACTTGATTGTTTAATCCGAGGTCTAATGCTTTTTCTTTCACTTTTATAGCATCAGGAGGAAAGGGCAGTCTTATTTTTTCATTTCCTAAGAAACCATCTGTAATAGAGGTTAACGATACGGAATTTTCAATACCAACAGAAAGCGCTTGTTTTAATCCAGAAATCACCTCGCCATTCGTAAGTGGGTTTTCCGTTTCTTGTTCTTCATCCCCGTTTAATAACGCACCTGCATCATTTAGTAGATTGGCACTTATATCACAGGATATAAAAAAGAGCACACTTGAAAATATAAGTGTGTATTGCAGTCGTTTTAGCATGATTTATCGAATAATGTTAATGTAGCCCGTATGAATTTTTCTTCCATCGTTTTCCTTTTCCTTGTAAACGGCTCTCCAGATATAAGTCCCATCAGGAACAGTTTTGTTGCCATAGGTACCATCCCATTTAGCTTTAATATCATTTGTTTCCCATATAGTCTCTCCCCACTTATTGAAGATTTCAAGAGTGAAGTTTTGAAAGTCTATACCTTCGACCGTAACGAACCAAGTTTGATTGTGTTCATCATTGTCTGGTGTAAATGTATTCGGTGCGTAAAAAATAATATCAGGAATGATTTCCATGTCTAAGGTCACTGTGTCAGAGCAACCTTCGTTCGTTGTTGCGATTAGGGTAATAGGATAAGTGCCTGAAACACCTTCAGGGAAGGTAATGAAAGCAGTTCCCTCATTGCTAATTATCGATGTAGCTCCAAGGCTGAACCATTGGAAGTCAACGACATTCCCAATGCAAGATTCTGTCGTTTGAATTTCTGTTTCGAACCACGTAGCTGGATTTTTTGAAATCGAAAAATTAGCGGTAGGTGGTGGAGTTACTTGTATGATATTTTGAAATTCTGTACTGTAAACACAACCATAATTAGACGTTATATTTACAAAACAGTCATAGGTGCCAGGTAAAGAAAAAGTATTTTCAATGGACTCTACGCCATTTGCATAAAACACATCTCCGTTGGAGAAAACATATTCTGTTGTAAGCACATCCCCACCATTTATTGTATTGTTAAAGAATATAAATTCACCAGGAACACATTGAACGTCAGAGTCAGGTGCGATCATTGGATTGATGTCATTTGGAAAGGTAACTGTCATACATTCCTGAGTTGAAGGTGAGCCACATTCTTCAGATAATGTAATGCAATATTGGGTGCTGTTAGCGTTCGGGTTTACCGTAATTGTTTGTCCCACATCGACACTAGAACCGTTCGCAGTCCATGTGTATATATATGTTGATGAACCGCCATTTGCGGTAGCCTCGATATCGATGAAAGCATCAGCGCAAATGACAGTATCAATTGTTAAGTCAGAAATACTTAAAGGCGATGGTTCAGAGATTGTAGTCGTTAATTGACTTGTACATCCTAAATAGTCAGTAACGGTTATAGTATGTGTTCCAGCATAAAGATCATTAGCAGTATTACTTAGACTAGTGCTCTGATCCCAAGTAAAGCTGTAAGGCTCAGTTCCCGAATTTACACTTATTTCAATCGTACCATTATTCAAGCTATTGCACAAGGCATCTTCTTGATTTTCGACGGTCAAAATCATACTCGGTATTTCATCTACAGTAACCGAAATGTTTCCAATACATCCGGTTAGGGATTCTATAACGCATGTGTAAGTCCCTGATGACAATCCTGTAGCAGTAGCAGTAGTTTGATTATTACTCCATAAATAAGTTTCCGTGCCGTCTGAAGGAATCATTTCCGCTGTTGCTGTGCCATCCAATCCACCAACACAAGAGACTGGGGTTGTATTTCCTGAAAAATCAGCGGGACTGTCTCCTACAGTAATAGTTGCATTTGATGTACAGCCATTTCCATCTACCATAAATACAGAATAGGTACCCGGAGAAACGTTATTCACCGTTTGTGTAGCGGCACCCAAAGCTGGCCATGAATAAGTATGAGGCCCGGGTGAGCCAGCGCCAGCTACCGCGGAAACCGTTCCAATGCCTTGGCTACATATATCATCCGTAGATGATGCGATCACTTCAGGAGATGCTGTAGTAAGGAAAGTTGTGTCAGAAACGGAACCAAGAGCAGTGCCACAAGCAGAAGCTGTAAGGAAATAGCCTGTAGTGCCGGGAGGAGCATTTGGAATACTCAGTATGTTTGCAAATGGAAATGTTTCACCTAAAGTATTGTTCCAAACAAGATTACTGTTGTCTCCGGTTATTTGAACATAATCAATAGCGTCTACAGCATAATTATTTGTATTCGATGGGCTGTCAGGGGTCCACCTGTAGGCATCGTTGCTTGCAGTCCATACCTGATTGTTCCGACCAGGAGAAGTGAAAGCAATCGAACCCGCGCCATTTTGAATGCCTTGAATTGCTAACCCGCCATTCCAAGCTCCACATACAGGTTTATTACCGATGTGCATCTCAATAATATTTGAAGTTTCAAAAAGAATAATTCCTAAATAATTACAGTCCGTTAAGCCACAAGAAAAGGCATTTATTTCTCTATATACGATTACACATTTCCTGTTAGGCGCAGTGCCTACCGTTTGGTATTGTATGTCACCCGTTGTACCGGCAAATGAAGGGTGCATATCTTGGTATGCAATCATAATGGAATTCAATGTTGGATCCATTGTGTTTGACGGTAATGGCGTACCATTAAGTGCCCATGCACAATATCCATTTGCATTTGCTAGATTGAATGAGACTAAGCCGTTAGATCCTATAGTGCAAGCAGTGTTGTTGTTATTAAAAAAATTAAATGTGAAGCCAATATTGACAACCGAGCTATAGCTGTCATCGGTTAAGTTTGGGGAAATGGTTGTAGGGTTATCTAAATGAAGTCCGTTTGAGACACCTGGTCCTGAAAGACCGCAGTTCTCTATATCCACAGCACCACCACATACAGTTATGTCATCACCTAAGCATACAGTTTGTTGCGAAAAAACGCTAAAAATCAAACTGAAAGAACCTAGGGTTGTGATTATCAAATTATTCATCTTCATCTTCATCTTCATCTTCATATACAGTTAGCAGTAAATCATTCTTAAATCAGTTCAATTTTCATAATTAAGATATTTAATTAGTTGAAAGTTGTTATTACTAAAATTAAGACGCTATTTTTCTTAGGAGTTGCCACAATTTAATACGCCATGTAGCGTATTTTATAAAATAAATTAAGCGTTTTAACATAAATTCGTCTCTTCTTTCTTGCTTTTGAAACGATAAACTTGTCATTGAGTTGCTTTAAGTCGAGTAAAAATAGTTTATTTTCTACAATTCACCGAATCTATGATTATGGCTTATTCGTCATTGTAATTTATAGACTGTTTTAAGTTTTTAAAAAATAACAATTAAGATAAGTAAATCTTGCTTATTTTTGCCCAGGTTTGAACTTTAAAATATAAGTTGTTATGTCTACAAATTACCAATCAGAAATTGAAACGTTTATGAGCCGTGTGTCATTGAAAAATGGACACGAGCCAGAGTTTTTACAAGCCGTTCAAGAAGTCGCAGAAGCTGTGATTCCTTTTATGGAAAACCATCCGCAATATAAGGATGCTAGAATATTGGATCGAATTATAGAGCCAGAACGTACGATTATGTTTAGGGTTTCTTGGTTGGATGATAAAGGTGAAGTGCAGGTGAATAGGGGGTACAGGGTCGAATTTAATTCTGCGATAGGTCCATATAAAGGTGGTTTGAGGTTCCATCCCTCTGTTAATTTATCAATTTTAAAGTTCTTAGGGTTTGAGCAAATATTTAAAAACTCATTAACGACGCTACCTATGGGTGGTGGTAAGGGAGGGTCAGATTTTGATCCAAAAGGCAAATCAGATCATGAAGTAATGAAGTTTTGTCAATCTTTTATGACAGAATTAGCAAGGCATATCGGACCTAATACTGATGTTCCAGCAGGTGATATTGGAGTTGGAGGAAGAGAGATTGGTTATATGTTTGGTCAGTACAAAAGAATTAGAAATGAATTTACGGGAGTGTTAACGGGGAAAGCTAAAAATTGGGGTGGTTCCTTAATTCGACCAGAAGCAACTGGTTACGGAACAGTCTATTTTGCAAAAGAAATGCTTGCCACGAAAAATGAGTCATTTAAAGGGAAAGTCGTAGCTATTTCAGGATCTGGTAATGTTGCTCAATATGCTTGTGAAAAAGCGACCCAGCTAGGTGCAAAAGTTGTTACACTTTCTGATTCGAAAGGATACATATATGACACTGATGGAATCGATAGCGAAAAGCTAGCATTTGTGATGGATCTTAAAAACGTTCAAAGAGGTCGAATTTCTGAATATGTAAAAACATACCCAAATGCTAAGTTCATTGAAGGTAAACGTCCATGGGAAGTGGATGTAGATATTGCTTTGCCTTGTGCTACTCAGAATGAGTTAAATGGCGATGAAGCGAAGGTTCTAATCTCAAATGGAGTTATTTGTGTTGCAGAGGGTGCGAATATGCCATCGACTCCTGAGGCAATAGAACATTTTTTAGCCGCAAAAATCTTATTTTCTCCAGGTAAAGCTTCAAATGCAGGTGGGGTTGCGACTTCAGGTTTGGAAATGTCTCAGAATTCATTGAGGTTATCTTGGACTGCCAGAGAGGTTGACGATCGTTTGCATGAGATCATGGTTTCTATCCATAATTCTTGTGTGGAATATGGAACACTCAGTGATGGGTCAGTTGACTATGTAAAAGGTGCAAATATTGCAGGCTTTGTAAAGGTTGCTGATTCTATGTTAGACCAAGGATTGGTATAATCATTTCGTTTTCGTTACGCTCGGGCAGTGGATGTATAGGTTTTGTACTTCCATGTCCTTGATAGCTTAGTCGTCCAGGAAAAATCCCTTTACCTATACGATATTCGTATATCCTAAGTGCCCGTTGTATTTGTGAAACCATGTCGTGAACTTGTCAAATCAATTCCGTCTAGATCTATCAAATGCAGTAGCTCTTGCCTGCTTGTGAGGCACATATCGCTTATATCAATAGGGAAGTGCAGTGTAATCGTCTTTTGAGTGTATAATCTAGTGGATAAACTGATTGCAATCAGAATAATAGGGACTTTATAGCACGCTAACAGAGCCTTTCTTGATGCTTACAATAGCTCCCATAATTGGCCAAATGTAAAAAGTTATTATCTTTGTTTAGAATCTTTCTAAATAATGAGAAAAACAGAACCTTCTAAAGTTCAAATGTCATCTTTTTTCCCTGAGAATGAATCCTCATGTGGACTGAAGAAAAAGTGCTGTAAAAAGTATAAAAAGAAAGGTTTTGCTTGTAAAAAGTGTCCTAAATTTTAAACCTATTTTTTGTAGAAGGGAAGTTTGATAACGCGTGCTTTTAGTTTTTTATTTCGAACTGAAATATAGATTTCGGAGTCTAGTTTGTTAAAAGGAAGTGCAACATATCCCATTCCTATTCCAATTTTAAGAGCAGGAGACATCGTTCCCGAGGTGACATGTCCTATCGACTCTGAATCTTCATTGAGAATTACGTAATCTTGTCTTGGAATTCCTCTGTCAATCATTTCAAAGGCAACAAGTTTTCTTTTGACACCCTGTTCTTTTTGATTTTTTAAAAAGTCACTATCAATAAATTCCTTCGTGAACTTGGTAATCCATCCTAACCCAGCTTCAATAGGCGAAGTCTCATCGTTGATGTCATTTCCATACAAACAGAACCCCATTTCTAATCTCAAGGTATCTCTTGCGGCTAGACCTATAGGTTTTATATTGAATGATTCACCAGCTTCAAATACTTTGTCCCACAATACATTTGCATCTTCATTTCGGACATATATTTCAAAACCACCTGATCCAGTATAACCCGTGGCTGAAATCATAACGTTATCTATACCAGCAAAGCTGCTGTGCTGAAAAGTATAATAGGTCATGTTACTAAGGTCGACATCGGTTAAGCTTTGCATGGCTTTTGCGGCATCAGGTCCTTGAATAGCAAGTAAAGAGTAGTTGTCTGATACATTCAGCATTTCTACGCCCATATCATTGTGAGAAGAGATCCAGTTCCAATCCTTTTCAATATTGGAAGCGTTTACGACTAGGAAATATTCATTTTCACTTATTCTGTAGATGATTAAATCGTCAATGATGCCACCATTTCCATTAGGCATACAGCTGTATTGAGCTTTGCCATCAATTAATTTAGTTGCGTCATTTGTGGAGATTTTTTGAATAAGATCTATCGCTCTTTCTCCTTTTAGAATGAATTCCCCCATATGAGAAACGTCAAAAACACCAACGCTACTTCTGACAGTCTCGTGTTCTGCAGTAACGCCTTCATACTGAACGGGCATTGCATAGCCTGCAAAAGAGACCATCTTAGCTCCGAGAGAAATGTGTTTTTCAGTGAGTGCTGTGTTCTTCATTCATTATTTTTTTACGCGTTCAACATAGACACCTGTTCTTGTATCTACCTTAATAACTTCCCCGTTATCTATAAATAGAGGTACACGGACTTCTGCTCCAGTGGCTATCGTTGCGGGCTTCATAGAGTTGGTTGCTGTATCTCCTTTGACGCCAGGTTCTGTGTAAGTTATTTCGGAAATGATATACATCGGTAAGTCGATAACAAGAGGCAGTTCTTCTTCTGCATGGAATAGAATATTTACCATCATTCCTTCTTGAAGGAATTGGGCTTTTTCAACCATCGTCAAAGGAATGTTTACTTGATCATAGGTTTTTGAATTCATGAAAATATATACATCGCTATCCTTGTAAAGGTATTGGTATTCGCGGTTTTCAATTCTAACAATTTCGATTTTGTGTCCTGAAGAAAACGTATGGTCCAAAACTTTTCCAGATTCGATTTGTCTCATTTTGGTACGAACAAAAGCCGGTCCTTTACCTGGTTTTACATGCTGAAATTCAATAATTTGAAAAAGTTTTCCGTTGTGCTTGATACACACACCGTTTTTAATATCTGAAGTATTTGCCATAGGTTAAAATATGGGCAAATATATGTTTTTCCAAGGACTGCAACAACTTGGGTGATTTGAAATTGTTTTTTTTCCTGAAAGAATATTTTCGAACAACTTTTTGAAGACCTTTGCGTTATTCTAATAAAAAAAATGAAAACGTATTTGTTGATTTTCTTTCTATCCTGCAGTCTTTTGACCATTTCTCAAATTAATATAGATCAAATTGATATTTATCGCGATTCATATGGAGTGCCACATATCTATGGGAATACGGATCAAGAGGCAGCTTATGGATTGGCTTGGGCACATTCAGAAGATGATTTTGAAACGATTCAATATACTTTTTTACCGTCTAAAGGATTGATGGGGATGCATGGAGGTAAAGAGGGAGTGGTTTTAGATTACCTAGTGGAATTACTGCGTTGCCGAGAAACCGCAAGCGCCCATAAGAAAGATTTGTCAACGGAAGTTATTAAAGTCATTGAAGGGTATGTAGCAGGAATTAATGCCTATGCTAAAGCACACCCCGAGGAGGTTTTAGTGAAGCATAGTTTTCCTATGTCTGTCATGGATTACTTGACGGGATATAATCTGATCATCCATTTTTTCTCAGATACAGGAGATATTTTAGGGGAACTCATCGGTAATAAAGTGAGTACGGTCGAAGAAGTGGAAATGGAAAAGAAAACGATTGGTTCTAATGCTTTTGCATTTAGCAGGAAAATCATGGAACATAACAAGACCGTTTTGAATGTAAATACACACCAACCATTGGAGGGGCCGTTTTCTTGGTATGAGGCCCATCTTAGCTCAAATGAAGGTTGGAATATTTTAGGAGGCTTGTTTCCTGGGGCTCCATTTCCGATGATCGGAACCAATGAACATTTGGGTTGGACACACACTTACAATTATCCTGACTTGATTGATGTCTATGAGTTGCGTATAAATCCTAAAAATAGTCATGAGTATTGGTTAGATGGCGCGTGGGTTCTTTTTGAAGAGTCGTCTGTAAAGCTTAAGGTGAAGACGAAAATTGGGCTGTCAATAAAGGTGAAGAAGAAATTAATTTGGAGTGCTTTTGGTCCTGTTATTAAAAACAAAAAAGGATATTTTGCCTTTTATTCTAATGCGTTTGAAAATATTTCATCCGTAGATGAATGGTATCACATGGGAAAGGCAAGTAATTGGTCTGAATTCAAAACGGCTTTAAAAATGATGGCGGTACCGAGATTTAATGTGGTTTATGCGGATCGTGAAGATCATATATTTTGGATGAACAATGGACGTATTCAAAAAAGACCTTTGGGAGGGCAGAGGTTCAATGGCCTCATGAGAGGGGAGTCCACAGCCTTGATGAACTCAGGATACCATGCCTATGAGGATTTACCGAAATTATTAGACCCTGAGCATGGTTATCTTTTTAATACAAATAATACGCCTTTCAATAGCGCTCACAAATTAGATAACCTACAAGAAGAAGATTTTAGGCAGCTACAGTTGGGCTTTAAGGAATCGGAAAATAACCGGAGTACAAGGTTTGTTGATTTGATGAAAACTCAAGAAAACTTGAGTATGGAGGATTTTTATAAGATCAAGTACGATATTCAGTATCCGGATTCTATTTGGACTCCTTCGGGAGCCAACGTTGTTTTTGGGGTAGATCGATCTGTATATCCAAAATACAAGGGGCTTATCAGTCTCATTCAAGATTGGGATAAGCGGGGTGACACGACAAGTGTCGGCGCTGCGCAATGGGCTATTTATTATTATAATTTCCTAGAATTAGGAAGTAAAGGCTTGCTCAAAAAAGAACGCATGGAACAGGCACTAAAGGCAACGAATAAGCATTTGAAAAAGTATTTTGGCAAACTGGATATTCAATTGAAGGATTATCAAGTGCACCACAGAGGTAATAAGAGGTTGGCGGTTCCTGGATTGACGGATATGATTGCTGCCATGACAAGTACGCCATTTGAAAAAGGAAAGGCTAAGCCCGTTCATGGAGAATCTTACATTATGATTCTTCAATACTCTGAGGATGGCGTTGAGATTGAAACTGTTTTACCTTATGGGAATTCTCGCAGAGTTTCAAGTAAACATTTTACAGATCAGATGCAAATGTATGCTCGGCAAGAAAGGAAAAAGATGACCTTGGATAAGAATATTATTGTATCCAACGCTGTTAGGCATTACCATCCAAAATAGCGGAGTTATTTATTTTTTTAGAAGCTCAATCGAATCCTTGTTTAATTTGATTCTTTTGTACTTGTAGAGCTTACCTATTGCCTGTTTAAAGGTTCTTTTACTCATTCCAAGTTCCGCATTAATTAAGTCGGGAGGAGACTTGTCACAGAGCATTAATTCCCCTTTTTCTTGAAGTAAGCCTAGTATTTTTTCTTCTGCCAAATCATACTTTACGTAGCTCGTAGCCTCAAGGCGTATATCAAGCTTGCCATCAGGTCTCACTTTTTCTACATAGCCTTTTCGCTCCTCTCCTGGTTCTATATGTGCAATGATGTTGGAATCAAAAATCATTCCATCGTATTTATTATTTACGATGACACTTATTCCCAGATCATTCTGTTCACAAATTAAGAGTTCAACTTCTTCTCCGTCCAATTCTTCTTTACATGGTAATAGGGATTTTTTAACGCGCATGCTTCCAAAAAGACGGTCTGTTTGAACGTCGTACCTTAAAACAAAGAGGTAGTATTCTTCTTCATCGAGCCTATATAGCTGCTCGCTGAACGGAATCAACAGGTTTTTATCCAGTCCCCAATCAACAAAGGCGCCAATCGGTTGTACTTGTGTTACTCGAAGGTATTTAAAGCTCCCAAGCAGTATAAAAGGTTCCTCCGTAGTGCATACGATTCGTTGCATAGAGTCTTTGAAGACAAAGACATCAACTTTCTGGCCTACTTCATAGGAATCTAGTAAATACTTTTGGGGGAGAAGTACTTCATTTCCTTGCTCGTCTTCCAAAAAAGCGCCAGGAGGGGTAAAGCGGTCAATGGTTAATGTGTTTATAAGTCCTAGCTGCATTATTTTTTGTTTTGACGTTTTTTTCTTCGTTTATATTTTCCTGTTGTAACCGAAAGTCCAGTAGGGTCTTTCCTGTACGATTTATTCATTTTTCGCAGTGTTTGTTTATCTAACACCTTGGGTTTTTCTTCCAATATAGATTGGTCTTCAGGGATTCTCGCGACATGATCTATATCTCCCACTTGTTTCTTTTCACTCGTTGGATTGATCCAATCTTTTTTTAATTTCTTGCTCTCGAGTTTACCTGTCCTTGCATTCATTTGAATGAAGCTTCTCGGCATGAGTTCAGGGTCATTTACTGCAATAACATCCTCGATGAGTTGCCAATAGGCACCGTTGTATGCATAGGCATCATAGGAGAAGTCAGGCACATAGTAGGAGTACAGTCCCTCCAAGGAAGGCGCTTCAGGTGATAAGTGGTCCATAACAACCCTTCCATACTTCTCTTCAAAGCGCATATTCATTACCGCTCGATTCGAGTATTCAAAGATAATGCGTTTTTGAATTTCACCATCTGAAACAAACACAGGGCTCCCAAATTGAATACTTTTTTTGCCAAGAACTAAAACATCTAATATTTTAAAATTGCTACCTGCTGTTCCTCCGTCCCAGCCTAGTAAAAGGTACTCGGTTTTGTTTCCATGTTCAAAAGGAGTGATATTATAGTACAGTGCGCCATACCAATCGGTATGATTGATTGTGCTTGTTGGCTTACTTTCATAGGCATCTAACTTGTCGTTAAGTTCAATTATTCTTATCTTTTTTTGGTCATTGATCATTAAATAAGCCCCGTATGCATAAGACATGTCTGGGTATTCGATATTCCAGTTTAAGATTCTGATTTTTTTATCGGGACTGTCTAAAATAGCAATGGACTCTAAGTGCTTGAATTGGTATGTAAAAGCACCTTTTAAATTAAGGAATACGCTTAATTCATTTTTGAATTTCTCATTTTCGACATCCATTTGCTCCGCCGTTAATGCTTGTCTGAAAGAGAGTAGAGATTTATTAAGTTCAATTTCTTGTTTCTCAAGCACGGATTGACTAAGAACAGCCGTGGTCTGAAGTAATGCTATAAATAATATAAGTGTAATTAAACGCATTGTATATTAAAACGATTGAGAATTGAAAGAGTTACGCTCAAAGCTTTTTTAAACTAGCAATGGTTTCACTTGGGTTGTCCGATTTAAAAACGTAGCTACCTGCTACAAGAGCGTCTGCTCCGGCGTCGCTTAATCGTTTTCCAGTTTCTAGATTCACTCCCCCATCAACTTCTATAATTACCGAAGTATTGTTTTTCTCAATTAGCGCCTTTAATTTCTCAACCTTAGCTACACTCGATTCAATAAATTTCTGCCCCCCAAAACCAGGGTTTACGGACATGATTAATACAAGGTCAAGATCTTTAATAACCTCTTCGAGCACACTGACAGGTGTATGGGGATTTAGAGCGACTCCTGCTTTGACGCCAAAACTTTTGATTAATTGAATACTGCGATGCAGGTGCGTGCAGGCTTCGTAATGAACGGTGATGATATCAGCCCCTGCATCCACAAATTCCTTGATAAAATGATCAGGGTTGACAATCATTAAATGGACATCAAGTATTTTTTCTGTGTGTTTGTTAACACTTTTTAATATAGGAAATCCGAAGGAAATATTAGGTGCGAAAACGCCATCCATGACGTCAATATGAAGCCAATCGGCCTCTGAGGCATCAAGCATTTTGGTGTCACGTTCTACGTTTCCAAAATCACACGATAATATTGAGGGCGATACAATCATTCTTTTTTTTTACAAATTTAATCACTTTTAATGACAGTATCATTCATTTGATGTCTAGTCATTCAATATTATCTACCTTTAATCTCTAATTTAATTAATGCTAAGTATTACTTTAATAATTGTCGGCCTCACTGTTTTGATATCGTATCAGGGTTTTTCTAACGCTGCATTTAGAGAAAAGAGCTTGTATATGCCTTACAGAGTCAAATACAACAAGGAGTATTACAGAATTATGTCTCATATTTTTGTTCACGGAGATTGGGGGCATCTTTGCTTTAATATGTTCTCCCTTTATTTTTTAGGTAGTTTTTTGGAAACGCAGTGGACTTATGAATTTGGGCTGTCTGCTAACTATTATTTCATTGCTTTGTACTTTGGTGGAGGGGTAGTTGCCACGCTATGGCCTTATTACAGAAACTCTGAAAATTCTCTATACCGATCTCTTGGTGCGTCAGGAGCTGTCTCTTCTGTGATTTTCGGTGCGATGTTATGGCAGCCTGAGCTTGAGCTTTACTTAATGTTTATACCTATTCCTATTAAAGCATATGTCTTAGGTCCATTGTATTTGCTCTATGAGTATTATTCAATGAAGCGAGGAGGTTCCGGAATTGCTCATGATGCCCATTTGGGAGGTGCATTGTTTGGGATTTTATTTGTATTATTGATTGATAGCAATAAAGGAATTGAATTTTTAGCTCTCTTTTTTTAATATGGGTGTTTTATATATAAACAATAATGGTAATATCTTACCAGACTCTGCTCCAACTATTCTTCCTGGGAATAGAGCGCATTTATATGGCGATGGTGTGTTCGAAACTATTCGTATTGTAAGTGGTCAGCCGATTAATGTCGAAAACCATGTCGCACGTCTTGTTGGTGGCGCAGATGTTTTAAAGATCAGAGTTCCGAGCTATTATAATGCTGATTTTTTTAAGGAGAGGATAGAAGAGTTGATTCAGAAGTCCAATATTGAAAAAGGTGGAAAATGTCGATTATCGATTGATCGAGCAACGGGTGGGACTTATTTGCCAACTTCGAATGAAGCTAATTTCTACATCGAGGTTGAGAACTATGGCTCCAATTATTTTGAGCTTAACGCCAAAGGTCTTGAAGTTGATATTTATTCTGAGATTAAATTACAAAAAAACTTCTTATCCAACTTTAAGACAAAGTCCTGTCTGCATTACGTAATGGCAGCATTGGCGGCAAAAGAAAAGGGGCTAGACGATCTCTTTTTAAGTAATGACAAAGGGAACATACTAGAGACCTCTTCAAGTAATGTTTTTGTTGTGAGCAATGGTGTTTTATATACACCAGGCCTTGATGAAGGATGTTTGGCAGGAACTATGCGAATGCAAGTAATCAATATGGCACTTCACAATGGAATAAAGGTGTATGAATGTTCTATTCTTCCGCAAAATCTACTGGCTGCTGATGAGGTTTTTATTACAAATGCTATTAAAGGTTTAAATTGGATTGGTGGTTATCGAACTAAAACTTTTTCAAATACCATCGCTAGAAGACTAATAATTTCTCTTAATGAAGCTTGGCGAAAAAAACTAGAATCTTAGTTTTTCTTCATTTTCAACGTCTCATCGTTCATAATTCTCTTTTTTGACTTGTTTTAACATGGCTTATACCTGTTATATTTGTTATTCACACCATGCAACCGCTATTCTATGTCTGAAAATCAATATACAGAAGACAATATTCGCTCCTTAGACTGGAAGGAGCATATACGTCTTCGTCCCGGTATGTATATTGGGAAGTTGGGTGATGGGGCAGCAGCAGATGATGGTATTTACCTATTGGTAAAAGAAGTCGTTGACAACTGCATTGATGAATTTGTCATGGGAAATGGCAAAAAGGTGGACTTACACATCAAGGATGGTTTAGTTTCAGTTAGAGACTATGGTCGAGGGATCCCGCTAGGGAAAGTTGTTGATGTAGTTTCTAAAATGAATACCGGCGGAAAATATGACTCTAAGGCTTTTAAGAAATCGGTAGGGTTGAATGGAGTAGGGACAAAAGCTGTTAATGCTTTGTCTTCGCATTTTTCGGTGTATGCCGTGCGAGATGGACAGCTGAAAAAAGCCTCTTTTAGCAGAGGGGAGTTGGTGAAGGATTTTCCTATAGAAACGACAGACGAACCAAATGGAACCTATGTCGAGTTCACGCCTGATGATCAGGTTTTTAAGAAGTATGCATTTAAAACCCACTACATTGATAAAATGTTGTGGAACTATTGCTACCTCAATAGAAACTTATCCATTTATTTCAATGGTAATAAATTCCAATCTAAGGACGGCCTAAAAGACCTTTTGGAAAATAATATGGATGGAGATCCTTTGTATCCCATTATTCATTTGGAAGGGGAAGATATCGAAGTCGCTTTTACGCATGGTAAAACTTATGGTGAAGACTACTATTCATTTGTCAATGGACAGCATACGACTCAAGGGGGTACCCATCAGAGTGCTTTTAGAGAGTCTATGAGTAAAGTAATCAAGGATTTCTACAGCAAGAACTACGAAGCTTCGGATATACGTCAATCTATAGTTGCTGCAGTTGCAGTCAAGGTCATAGAACCTATATTCGAGTCGCAGACCAAAACAAAATTAGGGTCACAAGAAATCGAGCCAGGAGGTAAATCCATGCGTGCATTTATTAATGATTTCCTGAAAGACAAACTCGATAATTATCTACACAAGAACCCCGAGATTGCGCAGACCATTGAAATAAAAATAAAGCAATCAGAAAAGGAACGTAAAGAGTTGGCAGGCATTAGAAAAATTGCTAGAGAACGTTCTAAAAAGTCAAACTTGCACAATAAAAAACTCAGAGATTGTCGAATTCATTTAAATGATTTGAAAAATGAGCGACGAGAGGACACGACCTTATTTATTACTGAGGGAGATTCTGCTAGTGGCTCAATAACAAAGTCAAGGGACGTAGGTACGCAAGCCGTTTTTTCATTGAAAGGAAAACCATTGAACTGCTACGGATTAACTAAAAAAGTAGTTTATGAAAATGAAGAGTTTAATTTAATTCAGGCGGCTTTAAACATCGAAGATGACCTTGAAGACCTGAGATATAATAAGGTAGTTATTGCAACTGATGCGGATGTTGACGGTATGCATATTCGCATGCTTCTATTGACATTCTTCCTTCAGTTCTTTCCGGATTTGGTAAAGAAAAACCATGTCTATGTATTACAAACACCTTTGTTTAGGGTGAGGAATAAGAAGAAAACTTTGTATTGTTATTCTGAAGAGGAAAGGAAAAGTGCCATGGAGGAAATTGGTAAAAATGCAGAGATTACAAGGTTTAAAGGTTTAGGGGAGATTTCTCCAGACGAATTTGTTCATTTTATTGGTGAGGATATACGTTTGGAACCAGTCCTTCTCTCTCAAAACACATCAATCGATTCTATATTGTCTTATTTCATGGGTAAGAATACACCGCAGCGTCAGGAGTTTATTATAGACAACTTACGCGTAGAAAAAGATGAGCCAAAAGATTTAAATGAAGTTGAACCAGAAAAAGAAATAGCATAAGTTTTATGTCAGAAGAGAAGCCAGAAAACGAGCAGAATGAAGAGCAGCATAATCCTTTTGATAGCAAAGAACTTGATGATCATGTTGTTCCTGTTAGTGGTCTTTACGAAAGTTGGTTTTTAGATTACGCGAGTTATGTGATCTTGGAACGGGCTGTTCCTGGTCTTGCTGATGGGTTGAAGCCTGTCCAACGAAGAATTCTCCACTCCATGAAAGAAATGGAAGATGGGCGGTATAATAAGGTAGCCAATATCATCGGGAACACGATGAAATATCACCCGCATGGAGATGCTTCGATCGGAGATGCATTGGTCCAATTGGGTCAAAAAGATCTCTTAATCGACTGTCAAGGGAACTGGGGAAATACTTTAACTGGAGATGGAGCGGCTGCACCAAGATATATTGAAGCTCGATTATCCAAATTTGCCTTACACGTAGCCTTTAATGCGAAAACCACCAATTGGCTTTCTAGCTATGACGGCAGAAATAAAGAGCCAAATAATTTACCAATGAAATTTCCGCTTTTGCTAGCGCAGGGGGCAGAAGGAATTGCGGTAGGGATGGCATGTAAATTCTTGCCACATAATTTTATTGAATTGATTGATAATTCGATCAATCATTTGAAAGGTAAAAAGGTTGAGTTTTATCCAGATTTCCCGATTGGGGGAATGGCTGACTTCTCTAATTATAATGATGGAAAGAGAGGGGGGCGCGTACGTGTTCGAGGGAGAATCAGAAAAGAAGACACGAAAACGCTGATTATACACGAAATTCCATTTGGTACTTCTACAAGCTCATTGATTGATTCGATTCTTAAAGCCAATGATAAGGGGAAGATCAAAATCAAAAAAATAGAGGACAACACTTCTTCTTCTGCCGAAATAATCATTCATATTGCTCCAGGTGTTTCACCTGATAAAACCATTGATGCACTCTATGCCTTTACGGATTGCGAGGTGTCGATTTCACCAAACTCCTCAATAATTGATGGTGACAAACCTGTTTTTATTGGGGTTTCTGACATTTTAAAATCCAATACGGATCAAACCGTCTTTTTACTAAAGCGCGAATTGGAAATTCGTTTGGATGAACTAAATGGTCAATGGCATTTTGCTACTCTTGAAAAGATTTTCATTCAAAAGGAAATGTATATCGATTTCAAAAAATATTCTGACAAGGAAAGTCTTTACGCTTATTTACACGATAGCTTTAAACCCTTTAAGAAACAATTTATTCGTGAGATAACTGACGAGGACTTGCATAGGTTAACACAAATTCCGATGATTCGAATCACTAGGTTTGATAGTTCAAAAGCGGATGATAACCTC
>TARA_B110000495_G_scaffold56496_1_pt1 | contig 45373 bp, 34 predicted proteins | sample TARA_B110000495 | Tara Oceans TARA_B110000495 (sample SAMEA4398219) | marine metagenome | biome: Polar Biome; feature: [MES] marine water layer (ENVO:01000295) within the mesopelagic zone...; material: water (ENVO:00002006), including particulate matter (ENVO:01000060) such as...... | reverse complement strand
GTCGCCCTGTATTCCTGGATTGCCTTGTATTCCTGGGTCTCCTTGAATCCCGGGGTCGCCCTGTATGCCTTGAGCGCCATCGGCACCGTTTATACCATCAATACCATTTGTGCCGTTCGTTCCAGCCTGGCCTTGTGGACCTGGATCTCCCTGCGGACCATTCCCTGCGGTCTTCGCATACAATGCATAAGGTACACTCATGAGCTCTTGCGTCCCGATAAGCTCATAGTCCATCCCGCCATTTTCATCTGCCGAAATTTCAATAAAATAGGGGCCGTTGGCCCAGTCGACAAGAGAGATGTCTCCGGATATGGGTGTCCCTTTTCCGATGATTAAGTTCACAAGACCAAAATTATTTGTGGATTCAGTAAAAGATTCTTCGAAAACAATAGAACCACCAATTTCAGTTTGATAAATGGAAATTTTTAAGCCAACAGAAGTGTTTTCTAATAGATTACCTGCGTTATCTCTTATTACAGCTTGGTAATTTACTCCTTCAGGCGCTTGGCCAAAGCATAGAAATTGAAGGCAAGTAAATGCAAATACAAAAATATTTTTCATTGGTGTTGATTTAATTTGATTCTTATCCAAGTTTTAACAACAAATAAATGTCAAAAATCAGGATGATTTAAAAGTACGGATATTTTATAAAATCATTTAGATAAAATGATACTTACATGCACAGGATTATAATTTTTAGGACAGTTGATCAGAGACCAGCTTATAGGTGGGGTCCTCAACAACATTCACGTCAATTATTTTTTCCGCATTTTTAAGCAGCCTAGTACAGTCTTTACTGAGGTGCTTTAGTTGAATTTTCTTACCCGCCTCTTTATAGCGTTCGGTGAGCTTGTTAAGTGTCTCAATAGCTGACATATCAACCACGCGGCTTTCGGCGAAATCTATAATCACTTCTTTAGGGTCGTTTTTTACATCGAATTTTTCGGTAAAGACCGAAACGGAGCCAAAAAATAACGGACCATAAATTTCATAGTGCTTCACACCATTTTTATCAATGTGTTTCCGCGCTCGAATTCTTTTTGCATTATCCCATGAAAACACGAGTGCCGCAATCACAACGCCTAAAAGAACTGCTAGAGCTAAATTATGCAATAGCACTGTGATCATTGTCACGGCAAGCATCACCATGACGTCTGACTTCGGCATTCTATTAAAGGTCTTGAAGCTTGCCCATTCAAAGGTTCCAATAGCTACCATAATCATTAAACCTGTCAAGGCAGCCATAGGCAGTTTTTCAATAAGGCTTGAACCAAACATGATAAATACGAGTAACATAATAGCGGCAACAATTCCTGACAACCGTGCTCTTGCGCCCGAAGAAATATTGATTAAGCTCTGTCCAATCATAGCGCATCCTCCCATTCCAGAGAGCAGTCCAGAAAGTATGTTTGCTGCGCCTTGCGCAACAGCTTCTTTGTTTCCTCTGCCACGAGTTTGGGTTATTTCGTCAATAATATTTAGTGTCAGTAAGCTTTCAATAAGCCCAACACCTGCAACGATTATTGAATAAGGAAAAATCAACTTAAGAGTGTCCCAATTAAAGGGGATATTAGGGATGTTAAATGGAGGAAAGCCACCTTCAATTGATGCGATGTCACCTACTGTAGTCGTAGAGATGTCCAAGAAGTAAACCAATGCAAATACGGAAACGATAGCAGTTAATGCTGCTGGAATCACCTTTGTGAGTTTAGGTAACCCCCAAATAATCACCATGGCAAAAAGTACTAAGCCAAGAAAGGTGAATAACTCTCGACCTTGCATCCAAGGTGCATTTGGGTCTGTGCTATCTGTTGTAAATTGGCTAAGCTGGGATAAAAATATAATAATTGCCAAACCATTGACAAATCCAAAAATTACAGGTTGAGGCACCAATCGCATGAACTTGCCAAGTTTAAGGACTCCTGCTACGATTTGAATAAGGCCTGCAACAACCACTGTCGCAAAAACATATTGTGTGATTTCATCTACGGTTATATTTGGATTTATTTGTTTTAGGGTAGTTACCAATCCGAAGAAAACAACAGCAATAGCTCCTGTGGCTCCAGAAATCATGCCTGGACGCCCACCAAAAATCGACGTAACAATTCCCATGATAAAGGCAGCATATAGTCCAGTCAAAGGAGATAGTCCAGCGATTAGGGCAAAGGCGACAGCTTCTGGTATTAATGCCATTGCGACAGTTAATCCTGAAAGAACCTCTGTTTTGTAATTCACTTTTTGTTTAAGATCGAAAAGGTTGAAGTATTTATGCATAGTGATTCAATTCGTCTGAATTTTAGTTTTAAAAGGTTGCAAAAATACCAATTAATAAAGGTTTCAGCGTGTTTTACGGAACTATTCTCCTAAATTCGCAAATTAGAAAAATATATGAACTTCCTTTCCGTAGAAAATTTAACCAAATCATTTGGCGACAGAGTCTTGTTCTCCGATGTTACATTTGGTATTGACCAAGGGCAAAAAGTAGCCATTGTTGCTAAAAATGGCGCTGGTAAAACCACCTTGCTTAATTGCTTAATGGACAAGGAGTCTATTGATCGAGGTAATATTGTTTTTCGAAACGGTATTAAGGTTGCATTTATGGAGCAGGCAGAAAACTTGCCATCTGACAAGACCATCTATGACGTGATCTACGACCATAGCTCTCCAAAACTTAGATTGATTAAATCATATAATGAAGCCCTTGAAAGGAACGATGAAAAAGCACTTTCTAATCTATTTCAAGAATTAACAGATTTAGATGCTTGGGACCTGGAAAGTCAGGTGCAACAATTCCTTTCTGTTTTTAAGCTTGAAGATCCAAATCAGAAAATCGGATCTCTCTCGGGCGGACAAAAAAAGAGAGTGACGCTCATAAAAGTTTTACTTTCAGATGCTGATTTTTTACTTTTAGATGAACCAACGAATCACTTGGATTTAGATATGATTGAATGGTTGGAAAGCTACTTGTCTAATTCCAAATCTACATTGTTAATGGTGACTCATGACAGGTATTTCTTAGAGGTGGTTTGTGATTCTATTCTTGAGCTATCAAATGAAACTCTTTTTAAGTACAAAGGGAATTTTTCTTATTATTTAGAAAAAAAGGCAGAGCGTGAAGACCAACTTCAATCGACTGTGGAAAAAGCAAGAAATACCTTTAGAAAAGAGTTAGACTGGATTCGAAGACAACCCAAAGCGAGGGGGACTAAACAAAAAGCGCGAATCGATTCTTTTCATGATGTAAAAAAGGTGGCGTCAACTAATTTAACGGAGACTGAATTGGAGCTTCCTGTTAAGATGGAACGATTAGGATCTAAAATTGCGGAGTTTCATAAAGTATCAAAATCTTTTGGCCAAAAGAAGATATTGGAAAACTTCTCTTATAATGTTCAACGGAAGGAAAGACTAGGTATTGTAGGGAAAAATGGCACTGGAAAAACAACGTTTTTAAAAATGTTGTTGGGTGATGAACCCATAGATAATGGCAAAGTTATTTTGGGTGAAACTGTGGTCTTTGGCCATTTTAGTCAGGAGCTGAAGCCTGTTGATCCCGATTATAAGGTGATTGATGTTGTAAAAGAGGTTGCGGAATTTATACCCTTAGAAAAAGGTAAGCAGCTATCAGCAGCCCAACTATTAGAACGTTTCTTGTTTCCGAGAAGCATGCATTATAATTTTGTGAGAAAACTGAGTGGGGGAGAACGTAGGAGGTTGAAACTACTTAGGGTGCTCATGGCAAACCCTAACTTCTTAATCCTTGATGAGCCAACAAATGATTTAGATATTTTTGCCATGGCTGTGCTTGAAGAGTATTTGAGAGGCTTCCAAGGTTGTTTAATTGTTGTTTCGCATGACCGTTACTTTATGGACAAGATGGTAGATCATTTATTTGTTTTTGAAGAAAATGCTAAAATTGCTGATGTCATCGGGAATTATACGGTATATCGAAAGAGTCAAAAAGAAGCCCTCAAGTCAAAGTCAAATAAGTCGACGGACCGAAATAGTGCGCCTAAACAAAAACGAACAAAAGAAAATACGTCGGACAAGACGAAGTTGAACTTTAAAGAGAAAGTCGAGTTTGAGAATTTAGAGAGGGATATCGAAAGTTTGGAAGCTAAGAAGCTTAAGTATAGCCAAGAATTGTCGGATGGTCAGATAGGAGGGCATCAATTATTCGAGTTAGGGAATAAATTGGCCGCAGTTGTTGAAAAAATAGAATCTAAAACGAATCGATGGTTAGAGCTTTCGGAGTACCAATAAGCCAATAGTCTAAGTGATACGTAAACAATTGTTATTCAACGAAACGCAGGCTTGAGCGTCATTGAATTTTTTGTATCTTTATGATTAGCTAAACTAAAACACCATTAAAGTATATCTATTGCAATATAAATTTTCAATTAATTTGAGAATTTTGCGTCGTGGATGCAACCTTTTCTATGTGTTGTATGTCTTAGTGGTATAAGAAATTGTTAAAAGTGAAAAAGACAGATTTAAATTCATACATAATATCGAGTTCAAGGTTTTTTGCCCTGGGCGCTTTTATGTTCTTTTTCTCCATGGTTTCGTGGTCTGCAGTTTATACTTCAATCGCTGATGGGAGTTACAATGATTGCTCTATTTGGGATAATGGGTGCCCAGGTAATCTTATTCCAGTGGGAGACACGGTTGTAATTAATAATGTTGTTGGTGTTTCTTCACCAATGACTATCAGAGGTGTCCTTATTATAAATGGTTCTGGTTCATTAGCCACCTCGAACTATGCTGAAATCTCAGAGACGGGTACAATGATTAATGATGGTGATTTTGTTTGTAATGCAGAGTTTGAAATCAATGGTTATTTTTATCAATCCGGTTTAGCTACCATACAATATCTACACAATGATGGTTATTTGTGCAACTCCGGAACAATTAATATTTCCGACAGAGTGTTCAATCACGGAGGTACAATTGAATGCGATGGCAATATATATACCTGTGAATTAGATATGGAAAATAACATCAGTGCTTTAGCAGTAACTGGATCGGCAGGTTCTTCGATCGCTGGTCAAGATGTATGTTGTAACGCGGGAGGTCCATCAAACCCTTTCGATGATTTAGAAGATGATTGGTTAATTGATTCTGCTTCTGTTGCTATTTGTGTGTTGCCTCTAATCCCAAATGCCGGTGATGACGGTATTACATCGATATGTAATTTCGCAGGTTCTTCAATAGACTTAAATACGCTCTTATCTGAAAACACGGGAGGGGTTTTTTCTGAATTGACGAATTCAGGTTCATTTGATGTTGCTACGGCTGTTCTGAATACGGATGGTTTAACTAGTGGCGATTACAATTTTATTTATGTTGCTTCAGGCTTCAATTCAACATCTGACACGTCTTATTTTTATATTTCAGTAGCTGAAGTCTTAACTTCATCTGAATCCATTTCACTGTGTGTCAATCAACTCCCTTATGATTGGAATGGGATGTCTTTAACTGAGGCGGGTGAGCAAACCATTGTACTCTCGAGTAGTATTTCAGGTTGTGACTCTATTGCTACTTTAAATTTATTTGTAAATGCCATTCCTACAAGCTCGACTGATACTCTTGTCTGTGGCTCTCAATTTCCATTTACTTGGAATGGCAGTCTGATTGCAATAGAAGGCTCTCAAGCAGTTACTTTGGTTAGTAGCTTTGGATGTGATTCTATCGCAACACTCAATGTATCGATCGAACAACTTTCTACTCCTATCATTGATTTTAGTGGTCCAGTTTCTTGTCCCAAAGACTTGGTTTATTTTTCAGTGGATGAAGAGCCTAATGCAATCTATTATTGGACTGGCCCACAGGGCTTCGCATCAAATGAAACAAGTTATGAGTTTGAACTCAATCAAGATATGATGGGTACTTATAGCGTGTATTATACCTTAAACTCTTGTGTGTCAGAAGAGGTTTCTATTGATTTAGAAATTGAAAATATCTTTGATCTTATCGAATTCAAGTTTCCAAACGTAATCACTCCTAATGGTGATAATGTCAATGATCAAATAGATATTGAAAATTATGTTGGATATTGTTCTGATTTCCTTCTTACTATCCGCGATCGATGGGGTAACGAAGTATTTCAGCAAGAAAGAAGCGAGCCTTCTTTCAAGGGTGACTCTGTTGATGGCAGAGAGTTACCGGAGGGTGTGTATTTCTACAAATTCTCATATAATGAAGGAGATGTCTCTGGATTTATACATATCGTAAGATAATCTTATTTAAGTTTCTCATTATTTGTTTATATTTAGTGCAACTTTTAAAGGTTGTTATTTGTCTATATAGTATAGTGTATAAAGCAATTCAATTAGTTTGTTTCTCAATGATGCGGAGATTTCCATCTCCTTTTATTTCGATTATTCTATTTTTTCTTTTTCTTTCGCCGATAGCACTCACTCAAAACTCCATGAATACCGAAGGGTTTGGCCAGAAATGGGTGAATATTAATGATGTTGATGTAAGTCTAGATCAAATAACCGTTGAAGCTTTTATAACGCGTCAGAATAATATGAATATCGTATCCAAGCATGATGGTACTACGGATTGCAATTATTTATTACGACCTAATAGTTTTCAGATTTCTACAACCGACGGTTTCTTTATTTGTCTAAATACTTTTCCGTTAACAACAAATACCTGGTACCATGTTGCTGGAACCTATGATGGATCTTTTGTTAGGTATTATGTTGATGGTTGTTTGGTAAATGAAATCGCGGCATCCGGTGAATTGATTACGAATAGTTGGGATGCGGCAATCGGTACCAAATCTAATTGGCCAAATGGTCCAGAACAATTTCGAGGAAAGATTGACGAGGTAAGAATCTGGAATGAAGCGCGTAGCGATTTACAGTTACGCTTAAATATGAACACCCTCATTAATCCAACTGGGGAGCCTCAGCTAATCGCTTATTATAAAATGGATAATAGTTATAATAATATTCAAGGTACTTCCTCGTTTAATGGATCTCCAGTGGGTAGCCCAATATTTGATGTGGAACACCCATTGTTTATTCCATTTTCTGTAATTTCTATTCAAAGTACAGATTTATCTTGTTTTGAATCATCTGACGGTACTATAAATGTTATAGCAACCGGTGACAATCTTGAATTCTCCTTAGATGGGACCAATTATACTAATAGTCCTGAATTCTTAGGTTTAACGGCAGGGTCATACACGGTTTACTCACGCTCTGGCGCTTGTGAAGAAAGTCAAACTGTTGTGTTAATTGAACCAGATGATATCCCTACGCCAGAAATATTTATCAGTGATCCCATTTGTTCGACAGACACCCTTTTCTTATCTACAGCGCAAGTTCCAGGTGCTAATTATTTTTGGGATGGACCTAATGGTTTTAGCTCGGTAGATTTTGAAGTAGCAATTCCGGACCTAGATATGATCAATTCGGGTGCGTATTCTATTTATTTAGAGCTTGATGGATGTTATAGTGATACTGTTACAGAAGATGTTGTTGTAAACCAGTCTTATGATATTAGTTTGATTGACACCATATGTTCAAATGACACTTTTACGTTTGGTCCTCAAGAATTGAATATTTCCGGGAACTACATTCAAAATCTTCAGACCGCCGCGGGTTGCGATTCTATAGTGCAGCTTGATTTGACTGTAAATCCAGCATATAGCTCTGTGATCGATACGAGTATATGCGAAGGCGAATCAATATTATTTGAGGGCTTGGAAATGACAATGACTGGCACCTATCCCTTTAATCTATTCACAAGTTTAGGTTGCGATTCGATTATAACCTATGAATTGATTGTTCACCCTATACCATCAGCACCTTTATTAAACGCTAATAGCCCATTATCTTGCCCAGGAGATTCTTATGAAGTGATTATAAGTATCGTTCCAGATGCGTCTTATTTGTGGACCGGTCCAAATGCTTTTACATCCGACGTCTCAGACATAACATTTGAAGCTGCTATTGAAGATATGGGTGTTTACAGCGTAACGGCTACCTTGAATGGTTGTGTGTCTCCAAGTTCGGAAACTGAACTTTCGATAATAAATATTTATTCGTTTGATGATTTTGATTTACCGAACGTGTTGACGCCTAATAATGATGGAGCGAATGATGTTTTTGATTTAGAATCTTATTTTAAGACATGTCAGCCGTATGAGGTGGTATTTTTCGACAGGTGGGGAATAGTTGTATACCAGCATCGCCAAAATGAAATTCCTTTTTCTGGTCGATCTATGGATGGTTCAGAGTTAATGGACGGGGTCTATCTTTTTAAAATCAACCTAGAAGAAGGTATTAAACATGGTTTTGTTCATCTATTGAGATAATTATAACCATTCCTCAATTTCTTTTAGATGGCTACCTTTCCGAAAGTGCAATGTATTTATTCCGGTCTTTTTTGCGCCTTTAATATGTTGAGGTGAATCATCAATAAATAAAACTTCTTCTGCTTTATAGTTCATGTCCTTTAGTACCCATTCAAAAGTGTCTACATGTGGTTTTCTTTTTCCTATGACATGAGAATAGTAGCATTTTTCGAATAGTAAATTCAGACTGGTGTACTTTGTTTTTGATAATTCTTCATTGACCCTCCGTAGGTGAATTTCATTTGTGTTACTCAATAAGAAACAGGGCGTTTTTTGACTCAATTTCATGATGTAATCTAATTTATCTATCGGGTAAGAGCCAATCATCGCATTCCAGGCTCCGGTGATCTCTATGGAGGTCATTGGTGTGTTAGTTTTGTGTTGAATAGATTTAATAAAGGTATCACTTGAGATTCCCCCAATCTCATATTCATCAAAAATAGGTCCTTGGTCAAATTGGTTATAAATTAGATTTGCGTCTTTGATTCCGAGTTCAGTAAATGCTTCAATTGTTTTACGATAATCGACCTCTATTATTACGCCTCCTAAATCAAATAAGACGGCTTTTATATTTCTGTTTTTCATGAAATTTATTTTGACGCAATACAAATTTAGATTGTTTTATTAATATTTATCACTCATGACACTATTATGACAATCGATTCTTGATGTCTCCCGATATTTGTAGTATAACGAATGAGAAACAACCTCAATAACCTAAAGATATTTGCATTTACACATCGGAATCTAGATGTGGCAAAAATTGGTTTACTTCACATTGAGGATGACGCCCAGAAGCATAAAATATCTATTGTTAAAACCAAATTTAACATTGATGAAATCATGTTTCTTTCTACCTGTAACCGGGTGGAAATCACCATTGTAAGTCAAGAGCCTGTTGGGGTCGCTAAGTTCTTAGATGTGCTTTATCCTGAATTAAATCCTAAAGAGCTATCAAACTTGGCTAATAATGTGGAGGAGTATACTGCTAAAGATGCCGTTGATCATGCGCTTTCGGTTGCTTCTTCAATTGATTCGATGATTGTCGGAGAGCGAGAAATCATTACTCAAGTAAGAAATGCATTTGAGCGATCCCATAAGAATCAATTAACAGGAGACTTTATTCGGTTGTTGACCAAACAGGTCATTCAAACTGCTAAAAAAGTTTATACGGAAACAAGTATTGCGACAAAACCGGTTTCGGTAGTGTCTTTGGCGTATCACAAATTGAAAGCTCTGAATATCCCGTTGGATTCGAAAATTTTGATTATTGGATCTGGGGTAACTAATTCAAACATGTGTAAGTTTCTTAAAAAACACGGTTTCACCAACTTTGTGGTTTTCAACAGAACACTTTCGAACGCTGCATCACTGGCTAAAGAATTGAATGCTCCATTTCATGCACTTTCGGACTTGGCTAATTATAATAATGGTTTTGATGTCTTATTAACTTGTACAGGTGCTGATCACAGTGTTGTGTCGCTTGATATGTATGAGTTTCTTTTACGTGGTGACACCGATAAGAAGACCTTAATCGATATTGCTATTCCTCAAGATATTTCTCCGGAAGTTATAGCAAAACATAATCTTAATTACTTATCAATCGACTTACTTCAAAAAATATCTAATGACAACTTAAAGGTGAGAGTTAATGAGGTCGAGCACGTTAAAGTGATTGTCAATAATTCCCTAAAAAACTTTGTTTCCTTAATTCAAGAAAGAAACGTGGAGTTGGCTATGCTTGATGTTCCCCGTCAAGTAAAGGCCATTAAAGAGAACGCATTAGATGAAGTTTTCAAGCGCGACATGGAAGACTTAGGCCCTGAGGCAAGAGAAGTTTTAGATAAAGTTCTCGGTTATGTTGAAAAAAAGTACATTAGTGGTCCTATGAAACTTGCAAAAGAAATCATTTTAAAGAATGCCTCAAATTAAGACTATTAAAATCGGAACAAGGGGAAGCGACCTGGCCTTATGGCAGGCCAATTTTGTTCGTGAAAAACTAACTCAAAAGGGTTGCGATGTTGAAATTGAAATCATTAAGACGCAAGGAGATAAAATCCAAGACCTCAGTTTTGATAAAATGGAAGGCAAAGGCTTCTTTACCAAGGAAATTGAATTGGCATTGCTTGATGGTAGAATTGATTTGGCTGTGCATTCCCATAAAGATTTAGAGACAAATCAACCCGAAGGACTAGAAATTGCTGCTGTTTCGTCTCGTGCTAATCCTTGTGAATTGTTGTTGATTCGCCAATCCTCTCATGAAAATCAGGCGCTATGGGGATTGAAAAAGGATGCTATAGTTGGCACGTCATCGGCGCGTAGGAAATCACAACTTTTAGCCTTGAGACCCGATGTGCAAATTAAAGACCTAAGAGGAAATGTGCCCACGCGCATTGAAAAGCTTAAATCAGGAGCATATGATGCGATCCTTTTGGCTAAAGCAGGAGTATTGCGTTTAGAACTTGATTTATCGGATTTAGTATGCATTGATCTTACGCCCGATGAATTTGTCCCCGCGCCAGCCCAAGGCGTATTGGCACTTCAAATACGCTCTGCTGATATTGAATTACGGGAGATCTTGCAGCTCATTAATGACCCGGAAGTTCAACGTGTTGTGCATTTAGAGCGATCTGTTTTAAATCTAATGAATGGTGGTTGTCAATTGCCCCTTGGAGTTTATTGTGACAATAAATATGTGCATGTTTCATATTCTGATCATGCGATGCACCCATCTAGATATTTCCGTTTCCCATATAAGAATCATTCTGATTTCCCCAAAAAGATTGTAGAGCATTTACAACATCAAAAAGTGTGAAAACTATTTTTATTTCGAAAGACGCTTCTGAATTATCGGAATTGGCGCCTTTTTTTAAAAATAAATCCATTACGATGGTCTGCCGGTCGCTTATTAAGTTTGAGCCTGTGAATTTCGAAGGCCCGAAAGGTTTTGATGTCATTTTCTTTTCTAGTATCCGTTGCGCTCAGTTTTTAGAGACCTCTGAGTGTATTGATCTTCATTCCTATAGTCTTTGTTGCGCCGGCCCTCAAACGGCTTCGAGATTAAAGAGAATGGGGTATGAACCAGCCTTTGTTGGGAAAAATGCAAGTATGCCTGATGTAGTTTCAAAAGACTTCACAAAATGGCTCGGGAAGAGAAGGGTTTTCATTCCATGTTCTAACCGATCTCTTAAATCCATCGAAGCACATATCCCAGAAAATCAGGTGCATAGTATTGTTGTTTATAAGACCTTATTAGCCCCTAAAAAAATTAATTCAGGTGATATAATGGTGTTCAGTAGTCCAAGCAATGTGCATTCTTATTTTAGCGAAAACAAATTACAAGAATCATCAGTGTTAATATCGTGGGGAAGTTCAACCAGTTTTGCATTAAAAGAATATGGGGTTGTTCCAAATTTTATTTTGAAAAAAGGAAGTGTTATTGAGCTTAAAGAGCTTCTGGATAATCATTTTTCCATCTAGTTTTATACAATGGAATGCTGAAACTAGCGTTTTAAGTATGTAGGTCTTATCTTCGTTAGGATGTCATTGATGAAAACTATTTTTCTGCTTTTTTTTGGGCTAGTGTTACCCTTTTTGGGTGTCGGTCAGGATGGGGGTGTTCGAAAAAAAAAAATCAAGGTAATTGATTCGGTACGCTTAGATTCTTTGAGCATTTATCCACACTCATTTCAAGTATATATAAATGACACAATTCTAGATTCAGAGAGTTATACTTTGAATTTTTCAACAGCTGTCTTTACGGTGCATAAAAAAATACCAGATACCCTTTATTTTATTTATCAAGTGCTACCTTTTGATTTTTCTAAACGATATCAAATCAGAGATAGTAGCATCCTCTTTAATAAGAAAAAAGACAATTATGCACTGTTTAAAATTGAAAACTATTATTCAGTAGATGATATCTTCGGGGGTAATGAACTCAATAAAAACGGTTCCATTTCTCGAGGTGTTTCTTTTGGAAACAATCAGGATTTAGGAATTAATTCCTCATTAAATTTAGAAATTTCTGGAAAAATATCGTCAGATTTGAAAATATTGGCTTCTGTATCTGATGCCAATATTCCTATTCAGCCTGAAGGGAACACGAATAAACTTCAAGAGTTTGACAAAGTATTTATTCAAATCTATAATGACCGACTGAAATTAGTTGCAGGAGATTTTTGGCTGTCCAAGCCTACAGGGTATTTCATGAATTATCGAAAAAGAGCTCAAGGATTAAGTGTAAATTACAAGTGGAACAATAAGGAGAATCAAGAATGGAAAACGCAATTAAGTGGGGCCCTTTCAAAAGGTAAGTTTAACCGGCAAATTATACAGGGTATCGAGGCAAATCAGGGGCCGTATAGATTAATAGGAGCTGAGAACGAACCTTTTATTATCGTGTTATCCGGAACTGAAAAAGTTTTTATTGACGGCCGAATTTTGGAACGAGGACAAGAGTATGACTATACGATTGATTACAATTCTTCGGAACTTATTTTTACGTCAAGGAATTTGATAACCAAGGACACCAGGATTGTCGTTGAGTTTCAGTATTCTGATCAGAATTATGCCAGGTCTTTGGTTCAAAATTCTATTTCTTATCATTCATCGAAGATTGAGTTTTGGTTGAATTCTTATTCCGAACAAGACGCGAAGAATCAGCCTTTGCAGCAGGATTTGTCTAGTGAACAGCGCTCTTATCTTTCCCAAATCGGCGACGAATTGAACCTTGCCTCCGTAAATTCTATTGATTCGGTTGGTTTTTTTGACAACCAGAACTTATACAAACTTGTTGATTCTTTAGGTTTTGATTCCATCATGGTGTTTAGTGTTCATCCTGATTCTGCATTTTATAGGGTTTATTTTGAATTTGTAGGGGAGGGAAATGGGGACTATGTTTTAGATAATTACAATGCTTTGGGGAAGGTCTATAAATGGGTCAAGCCAGAGAGCGGATTGTCTCAGGGGTCCTACAGGGCATCCAGAAGTATTATCACCCCGAAGAAACAACAAATGTTTAGTAGCGGAATAAAGTGGAAGTATGCCAAAAACAGTTATTTAGAGTCAGAATGGGCGATGAGTAATCTAGATCTAAATACCTATTCAAAACTGGCCTCTCAGGACAATATTGGGTATTCGAATCGTACAAGATGGATGAATACATCCTATTTTGGTAAAGTGGATACGGTTTCCATGTGGTCGATGAAAACCAAAGCGGAGTTTGAGTTTTTGTCAACTTCATTTGCTCCAGTTCAGCAATATCGGGCTGTTGAGTTTGATCGCGATTGGAATACTCGGTTTCGTGGTTATGAGGGCAACCAAATCCTAGGGTCTCTTGGCACTAAATTAGGGCATAAAGAGCGCGGAACAATAGCTATAGATGCGCAACATTTTTCTATTGGTTCCGATTACAATGGCCAACGAATTTCTTCAAATGGTAAGTGGAAGCAAAAGGGATGGAACACCCTTTGGGATGGTAGCTATTTATCTTCTAAAGCGTCGTCTTCAAATAGTTTTTTAAGACACAGGCTGGATGTTTCAAAGAAATTAGGCCCATTGAAAATTGGCTATAAGGACGATCATGAAAGAAACCGATATGCGGACACCGTCCTTTCGGGGCTGTCCCAAAGCTATGAGTTTTTTGATTATCAATTCTATGTTGCCAATCATGATACAAGTAAGGTGGAATACAAGGTGTATTACCGCCAACGATTTGACCGTCGTTTAGATTCTGGTGTGTTTAAAAGAACAGCCCTTGCTAAAACAACAGGTGCTGAGCTTCATCTAAATCGTTTTAAAAACCAGAAATTAACATTGATTTCTGGATACCGTTCATTAGAAGTTTTAGACACTATTCTTATGAATCAGCGTCCTGAGAATTCAGTTATTGGCCGTTTAGAATACCATTTGAAGGCATGGAAAAATGCAGTTCAATGGTCAACGTTTTATGAGATTGGATCAGGTCTAGAACAAAAAAGAGAATTTCTATACATACAAGTAAATGATGGTCAAGGAGTTTATACCTGGATTGACTACAATGCCGATGGCGTTAAAGATTTAAATGAGTTCGAGATCTCTCAATTTATTGATCAAGCCAATTATATTCGAGTTTTTATACCAAGTAATAGCTATGTCACTACCTATTTTAATGAGTTCAATCAGAGTATTTACCTTAGGCCTGAGCGTATTTGGTCGAGAAAAAAAGGGGTTCTCAAGTTCATTTCTAGGTTTTCGGACCAGGCTAGATTTCGGATCAATAAAAAGTCAAATGCATTCTTAAATGGAGCCGTATTTAACCCCTTAGATAATAGAATCGCTGATACGAATTTAATCTCTACCGCTGCTTTTTTAAAAAACACACTTTTCTTTAATCGTACGGGCTCTGTATTTGGAGCGCGATATATTTTTCAAGAAAATCAGTCCAAGACGCTGCTGGCATCAGGATTTGATTCTCGTTTGGCTTCCTATCACGAGGCCAACGTGAGATGGAACATGACCCCAAAATTATCGGTATTACTAACGGCACAAGATGGAACAAAAAAATCCTTGGCTGATTACACCTCGGGGAGAGACTATTCTATTGAATATTCATGGTTGAAATCTTCCTTTAGTTTTCAGCCGAGCACTAATTTTAGAGTTACTTTAGATTCTAGGATAGTAGATAAAGACAATGTCATTCTTGGTGGAGGTGAGACTTGTGTTATTAAAGATATAGGAAGTACTTTTAAATATAACCAAACGGACAAGGGCAGTTTTCAAGGGGCAATTAAGTTACTTAAAATTGATTTTACGGGAAATCAAAATTCGGCAGTTGGCTTTGAAATGCTTGAGGCTCTTCGGCCGGGGATTAATTATACATGGAGTCTTGGATACCAAAAAACAGTTTCAAAAAACCTTCAGATTACCTTTCAATACTTAGGTCGTAAATCTGAGAATACCAGAATGATTCATTCAGGAGGCATGGAGTTAAGGGCTTTTTTTTAAAATCTTTGTATTTTCATGGAGGATTAACTAATTATGGCTGAATACGGGAAGATATTATTAATTGCAATGCCGGCCTTTTTAGTGCTTGTATTACTAGAGAAATTATACGGTTTATTCAAAGGGGACGACACTGTTCCTTTGGATGACGCAGTTTCAAGCTTGAGTTCTGGTATGACGAATTCACTCAAAGATGTTCTGGGTCTTTCCATAGGAATTATTTCATACGAATGGTTTTTTTCTAAACTAGCTTTGTTTACCATCGAAAACACGTTTATTGTTTATGCAGTGGCTTTTGTCGCGATAGATTTTTATGGATATTGGTCCCATCGTTTTTCTCATAAGATTAATTTATTTTGGAACGAGCATGTGATACACCACAGTAGTGAAGAATTTAATTTGGCCTGTGCGCTTCGGCAACCTATATCTAGCTTTTTTAAATTTTTCACTTTCCTTCTCATTCCAGCCGCTATTTTTGGAATACCCTCTGAAGTTGTTGCAGTCGTTTTGCCCTTGCATTTATTCATTCAATTTTGGTACCACACACGACACGTGGGTAAACTAGGTTTCATTGAATATATCTTAGTAACTCCTTCACATCATCGGGTTCATCATGCCATCAATCCAGAGTACCTAGATAAAAACCTAAGTCAGGTGTTTATTTTTTGGGATTTCCTTTTTGGCACTTTTCAAAAGGAGTTAGATGATGTGCCCCCTGTTTATGGTATCTCGCGGCCTGCTCGTACCCGGAATCCATTTAAAATCAATTTTCAACACCTTATTATTCTTATCAAAGATGCGTGGAGATCACAAGGGCTTATCGATAAATTAACGATTTGGTTTCGGCCAACTGGTTGGAGACCAATGGGGTTTGAGGAGAAATATCCCGTGCAAAAAATAGAGGATGTTTATAATTTCCCTAAGTATAAGCCAGAAATATCCAAAGGACTTCTCTATTGGAGCATTCTACACTTATTTATTGTTATGTTTTTGCTTTTAGATCTTTTTTCTAGGGTAGGTGAATTGCCGTTTTTGCATTTATTGGTTTATGGGGTTTATATTTTCGTGACGATTTATTCCCTAACGGATCTCATGGACAAGAATAAATGGAACTGGATTATTGAAGCGTCTCGAATTATAGGGCTTATCGCTATTGGAATGTGGTTGGGTGATTGGTTTGGACATGATGGAGTCTTATATGTGATGGCCGCCTATCAAGTTCCTTCGTTTTTCATTTCATTTTCTTTCCGGAACATCTCTGGTTTTGAAAAACTAGAAATTCCCCAGTCATGAGGTTCTCTTGGCTCATCCTGTTGTTTTATTGCACTTATCTTTTTTTAGTTCTACTCAAAATTGAACAAGTTGTTTTTTACATGAAGCCTTTTTTAATTCCTTCTTTACTTTTATTACTCGTTGGAGACTTATCACTTTCGGAAAACAAACCACTTCTTTTTGCCTTGTTCTTTTCAACACTTGGCGATATTTTATTGATGTTTAAGGGGGAATCTTTTTTCATATTAGGTTTGATCTCCTTTCTTTTAGCTCACTTGGTCTATATCCTTATTTTTAAAGGGCTCTTGAAGTCCTTCAAACTGAATGGATTTGTAGTTTTGACCACGGCATTCATTGTTACTTATTTCATGGTGTTTGTATCCTATTTATGGCCTTTTTTAGGAGAAATGCGGCTGCCTGTTTTGTTTTATGCTTTTGTTATATCTGCAATGTTCTGGTTTTCAATACAATTCTATAAAAACAGAACTAGCTATAAATGGTATATCATATTTGGAGCCATGCTCTTCGTTATCTCTGACAGCATTCTATCTGTTCAGCTTTTTCGTGGGGCGTTTACACACGCGCATTTTTATGTAATGTTAACCTATCTTCTAGCTCAATTTTTAATTGTAAAAGGAGTTTTAAACACACGTCATGAGATTGTTAAAATCTAAGAAGGATACTGCTTTTCTCGTTGATGTTTTCTATGAAAAAGTACTTCAGGATGAAATGCTGGCCCCCTTTTTTATGAAACTCAACTTTGAGACACACAAGCCCCGAATGGTACATTTTTGGAACTTTGTTCTCTTTGATGAAGAGGGGTATACTACTAATGTAACGAATGTTCATACTTCCATGCCTATAGAAAAGGAGCACTTTGACCGTTGGGTTTTGCTTTTCAATCAGACAGTAGATGCCCATTTTTCTGGTGAAAATGCTGAAAAAGCGAAACAACGAGCTGCCCTTATCGCTTGGTCTATTAATAGTAAAATGAATTGATAGGTTTTGACGATTAAGAAAGAATTCAAAACCTTATTTTTGTGATATGTCAATAAAGAAAGGGATTGCAATATTAGGGTCGACGGGTTCAATAGGAAAACAAGCACTAGAGGTTCTAGCGGCTTATCCAGATTTTTTTGATTTACAGGTAATCACGGCAAATAAAAATGCGGATTTACTGATTGATCAAGCCTTGAGGTATAGGCCAAATACTGTGGTGATCGTTGATGAACAAGAATACAAAAAGGTAAGTGAAGCTCTTTGGAATGAAGACATACATGTTTATTCTGGAAAAGATGCTTTGTGTCAAGTTGTCGAATCTGGAGAGATTAACTTAGTCCTGACTGCAATTGTTGGCTTTGCTGGATTACAACCAACTATAGCAGCTATTCGCGCCAAGAAGCAAATTGCCCTTGCAAACAAAGAAACACTAGTGGTCGCAGGAGAATTGGTTACAAGACTCGCTAAAGAGAACGGGGTAAATATATATCCAATTGATTCAGAGCATTCGGCAATATTTCAATGTCTAATGGGAGAGTTTAAAAATGAAGTTGAAAAAATTTATTTAACGACTACAGGTGGACTTTTCCATGGTTTTAATAGAGCGCAGCTTAAAACGGTGTCAAGGGAAGCAGTGCTATCTCATCCGAAAAGGGTTTTAGGCCCCAAAGTGACCATTGATTCAGCAACATTTATGAATAAGGGTTTTGAAGTGATTGAAGCCAAATGGCTTTTTAATTTAAAACCAGAACAAATAGAGGTAATGGTTCATCAACAGTCAATAGTTCATGGAATTGTGCAATTTGAAGACGGCAGTATGAAGGCCCAGATGGGACTTACGGAAATGAAACTTCCCATTCAATTTGCCTTAACTTATCCAGATCGATTTCCGACCGATCTTCCTCGGTTTAATTTCATGGACCATCCTAATTTCACATTTGAAAAACCGGACCTTAAGTCATTTAAAAATTTGGATCTCGCATTTTCTGTTATGGAAAAAGGAGGGACTGCCGCATGCGCTTTAAATGCAGCGAACGAATTCTCTGTAGATGCGTTTTTGAAAAACAAAATTAGTTTTATGGAAATCGCCCAATTGAATGAATCGCTTGTAGACACCCATTCAGTTGTGAGTAAGCCTAGTTATGAAGATTATGTGAATACCGATAAAAGTGTGCGTGAACAGGCGATTAATTTGATAAAATGAAACATATAATAGCATTGGTTTTTTTATTTATTTTATTGATCTCTTTTGGGTCATGTAAAAACGAATTATTGATATCTGCTGGAATTCACCAGCCCCATTGCGGCGGAGCCCCTCCGACTGCAGAGCTCTCAAACAGGCCTTTAACAGATAAAATAATTATTGTGGGTGTTAAGGATTCTATAGTTGTGGATTTAAGTAATTCAGGGGAATCCAAGGTGCGTTTAGCGAATGGTTCGTATCAATGGTATCAATATTCTAAAAGCCTAAATACTGAAGTGACTTATGCCCTCACGATGAAAGTCGATCGTAATTTATTTGAATTTATCGGGCTGCCTTGTATTGAGCAGTGGAAAAAAACGGCTGATGGTTTTTTCTCCGTGAATTCGGATATGGATACTGTGAAACTTGAATTACGGTCCAATTGTTATTCGAGACTTGTTCCTTGCCTTAAATATATTGGCCCTATGTATGAGTAGTTTCTAATTTGTTAAGAACCATTAGTTTTGAATAGGCATCTCTGATGTCTGCAATAGGCTCAATGATAAGTTTGAGTTTTTCTTGTTTTTGAATGAGTCTATACCCATTTCCTTGGTTCGTAATTTCTTGTAATATTTTCGTAAATGTATCTGATTGGTAAAAAGGGGAATTGCCATCTGAAATGAACGAGCAAACCATTTTTTCTGACTTAATGACCAATCGTTCAAGCCCCATTTTTTTCGCCATCCATCTCAATTCAAAAGAAAAGAATAATGCTTTGACTTGATCAGGGATTGGACCAAAACGATCTTTCATTCTCACTTCGAATTCGTTTAATTGCTCCATCGTCTCTGTGTTGTCTAGTTCTTGGTATAAGCTAAGTCTTTCTGCAACATCATTCACGTAATCATCAGGTATTCTTACTTCATAATCGGTTTCAAATACACATTCGCTGGCATATGTAGTAAGCTGGTCACTTGTCCTATCCTTAAAGAGTTCTTTAAATTCCTTTTCACGCAGCTCTTTCATGGCTTCATTGAGTATTTTCTGGTACATCTCAAAACCTATTTCGGAAATGAATCCACTTTGCTCTCCTCCAAGCATATTCCCAGCACCTCTAATGTCTAAATCTTTCATGGCAATATTAAATCCAGCGCCTAGGTCAGAGAATTGCACAAGTGCTTCTAAACGCTTCCTAGCCTCTGAGGTCAGTATGCTTACCTTGGGCGCAATAAGGTAACAGAACGCTTTCTTATTGCTCCTGCCCACTCTTCCGCGCAATTGGTGGAGGTCACTCAATCCAAAATTCTGTGCATCATTAATGATAATCGTGTTGGCATTAGAAATATCTATACCAGACTCAATAATGGTGGTTGCGATTAATACGTCAAATTTCCCTTCAATGAAGTCCATCATGTTGCGCTCTAAGACTTTTCCGTCCATTTGACCATGGCCAACAACAACACGAATGCCTGGGCACAAACGTTGAATCATTCCAGCAATTTCTTTGATGTTAGAGATCCGGTTATTCACAAAAAATACTTGTCCTCCTCGTGCTACTTCATATGAAATAGAATCGCGAATCACCTCTTCGTTAAAGGAAACGATTTCAGTTAATACCGGCTGTCTATTGGGTGGCGGCGTATTAATAATACTAAGATCTCTTGCGCCCATTAGCGAAAACTGAAGGGTTCTTGGTATGGGAGTTGCAGTTAATGTAAGGGTATCAACACTGGATCTCAATGTTTTAAGTTTATCCTTCACGGATACACCAAATTTTTGCTCTTCATCAATAATCATCAACCCTAGATCCTTAAATTGAATTCGATCAGAAACGATGGCGTGGGTTCCAATTAATATATCTACTTCACCATTTTTAAGCTTTTTTATGGTTTCGGTTGTTTGTTTTGCACTTTTAAATCGATTGATATAATCTATGTTACAAGGAAATTCTTTTAAACGCTCCTTAAAGCTTCTAAAGTGCTGTAGTGATAGAATCGTTGTAGGAACTAGTATAGCAACCTGCTTGCTATCTGCTACAGCCTTAAAGGCGGCGCGTACTGCCACCTCCGTTTTACCAAACCCAACATCACCACAAATCAATCGATCCATTGGTGTTTTGGATTCCATGTCTTTCTTTACGTCTAATGTTGCTTTATATTGGTCAGGCGTATCTTCGTACATGAAGGATGCCTCAAGCTCGTTTTGTAAATACGTATCTGGAGTAAAAGAAAATCCAGGTTGACTTCTTCGTTTTGCATAGAGCTGAATAAGGTCGAATGCAAGCTCTTTGATTTTCTTTTTAGTCTTGTTTTTGAGTGTATTCCACGTTTGTGTACCGAGTTTATTCATTTTAGGCACGGATCCGTCCTTCCCCGTGAATTTTGAAATTCTGTGCAAAGAATGAATGCCTACATAAAGAACGTCTCCTTCTTTGTAAATGAGGCGAATGGTCTCTTGAGACTTTCCATTCACATCAATGGTCTCAAGTCCAGAAAATTGACCTACACCATGGTCAATATGGGTGACGTAATCCCCTTTTTGTAGGTTGTAGATCTCTTTTAGTGTAAGTGCTTGCTTTGCTTGACGGAATCCTTCCTTTAATCTAAAACGATGATACCGTTCAAAGACCTGATGGTCCGTATAGCAGACTATTTTCAAATCTTTACAAATGAAGCCTTCGTGCAAAGCGGAATGCATGGGCGAGAATTCTACCGTGGCTTCTATGTCCTCAAATATTTGATATAGTCGCTCGATTTGTTTGGGTTGGTTTGAGAAAAGAAAATTTGTGTAGCCTTTCTTTTGATGGCCCATCAAGTCTTGCGTCAGGAGATCGAAGTTCTTGTTAAAGCTAGGCTGAGGATTTTGTAAAAAGTCAATTTGAAATGAGTTTTGGTAATATTTTGAATGACTAAATTCAATCAGTCTTGTCTTATCAAAAACAGCTAGACAATCTTCTTGATTGATATAGATGTTTTCAGGTTTGCTTTTTCTATCCTTATCCGTGAAGTTGTTGTATGTGTCGTTGGCTTTATCATATTCTTTTTGAATACCCTCTAATGTCCTTTCAATAGAATCAATCCATATGACTTTGTCACCTTTAAGATACTTGAAGAAAGAATCCATTCCCTTCAAAAGCATTTCCCCTTGAATATTTGGAACAATACTGAAAAATGAATGGCTACTAATTGAAAGTTGACTTGCCGCATCAAAGGTCCGAATTGACTCCACCTCATTCCCAAAGAATTCTATCCTATATGGTGTGTCCGACGCATAAGAAAAGACATCTACAATTCCACCGCGAATTGAAAATTGCCCAGGCTCGTAAACATAATTTACCCTGTCAAAGTGATATTCTAGAAGTAGTTCATTGATGAATTCTATAGAATAAGTCTTTTCAACTTCTATTTTCATCGTACTCGAAACGAGCTTCTTTACCGATAGGACCTTCTCAAATAATGCTTCTGGATAGGTAATCACCCAACAGTTTTTTTTGGTGCTAAGTTTTTTCAGTGCTTCAGTTCTTGCAACAACATTTGCATTGTCGGTGTCTTCAATCTGATAAGGTGCTTTGTAGGATGCAGGATAGAAAACAAGTCTTTTGTCATCTGGAAAGAGACCTTGAAAATCATTTAGAAAGTAGGCGGCATCTTCTTTGTTATCCATTACAAACACATGATGACCGGGGCATTGATCCGCTACAGCAGCGGATAACATGGCTTTTGACGAACCCACCAAGCCTGCCCAATTTAGTTTGGTTTCGGCCTGCTCAAGCCTTTCAAGAGTAGGGCGTACCTTTGGGTGCTCTTGAACACGCTGAATAAAGTTTTTTAGGTTCATGTTAACTCAAAAAACTCATGGCTTTCTCAACCATATTTTTTGAACCGATAAAGAAGGGAGCACGTTCGTGAAGGGCTTCAGGTTCGATATCTAATATGCGCTTTCTACCTGTGGTAGCCAATCCTCCTGCGTGTTCGGCAATATAGGCCAGCGGATTGCATTCATATAAGAGCCTGAGGCGGCCTTTTGGTGCACTTGGTACATTGGGGTATATATAAATCCCTCCCTTTATCAGACTGCGATGGAAATCTGCAACCAAAGAACCTATGTAGCGTCCTGAATATGGCCCCTTGTAATCATTTTCTAAGCTTTGGCAGTAAGCAATGTAATCGGCAACGCCTGATTCACATACTTTGATGTTTCCTTCGTTCATTGAGTATAGCCTTCCTTTTTCCGGCATTTTCATATTCGAATGTGAAAGTATAAATTGATTTGATGCAGGATCTAAGGTTAATCCTTGAACACCACTTCCCCAAGAAAGTACGAGCATGGTGGATGTTCCGTATAGAACATATCCAGCTGCAACTTGTTTGTTTCCAGGCTGCAACATATCGTTTAGGCAAGCTGGGCTTCCTAATTCTGAAGTTCTTTCGTAAATAGAAAATATAGTGCCAACAGAAACGTTTACATCTATATTACTTGATCCGTCAAGTGGGTCAAATAAAACAACATAGGATGCATTATTAGAATCCGTGGTGTCGAAAGGCAAGAAGTCTTCATTTTCTTCTGACCCAATGCCTGCAACAGCGCCACACTTTTGAAAAGCATTTATAAAAGCGAGGTCAGCAATTACGTCTAGTTTCTGTTGTTCTTCTCCCTGAACATTTTTCCCTCCTTGAGCACCTAAAAAATCATCCAAAAGAGCAGCCCTTTTAAGGTCATCACTTACTTGAACTGATGCGTCTGTTATCGCTTTTAATACGGGCCAAAGATTTTGATTAGGACTTGATTTAACTTGCTTGGAGGCAAATAGGTCATGAAAAGTCATGATGTTGGACATTGAAATTGAGTTAAAGCTTGTTTAAAGCAAAAAAAGGCTGTTTAAAACATACTATTTAGTCCGTAACCCTCTGTGTAAACGGGATTCACAATAAGCGCTGGAATAAGTGCATCATTTGTCATGATATATTGCTCATAATTTGACGAAAGTGCATGGAATATATTGCTTTTGTTCAAATTCATAATTGCAATAAGGTCTGCGTCAACAGAAACGGCGTATTTCACAACCTCTTTGTCAAAGCCTGTTCTCGAAATAATTGAATATTGCATGTCAACCCCTCTGTCTTTGAAGAATCTTTTTGCGAAAACGATATTAGATTTAACTTGGTGCTTTAGGAAGTCATCCGATTCATCAGGAATCACAACATGAACTTTAGATCCAAAATACTTAGCTAGTCTAGAAACAATTGTGAGCTTTTGTTTGGTTTCCTTGTTCAAATCCATTGGTACTACAATCGAGTCGTACCCTGTTTCTTTGACCAATTTCTCTTGAACAATAATGAAGGGAACGGAAGAGTTGGTAACTACTTTTAAAGCGTGGCTGCCAGTTACGTGTTGCCAACCATGTGCGCCATGCGTACCCATGAAAATAAGCTTGGCTTCATGTTCAGCTGCAAAGTCACCTATATCTTCGAAAATACTACCAATTCTAACATTAGGAATTAATTTCACACTGTGAGACCCGAATTGTTCAACTATTGCTTCTAACTTAATATTGGCTTCGTGGACTTGGTTTTGTTTTGATACGACATGAAGTAGTTGTACTTCAGCATCTAAAGGTTTTGCTGTGGCAATAGCATGTTCAAGTGCAATATCTGCTACTTTTGTGAAATCATGCGGTACAATAAAAGTTATTTGACTCATGAACAGATTTTAAGTAAAGTTAAGATAAAGTAACGAAAAATAATGCGTTTTTGTATCTTTATTTTAGATTAGTAACTAGAAATTAAATAGATTATATGCCTTTGATAGGTAGGTTTTTGAAGAAAACAACGGCTTTAAGTTACCGCAAGAATGCGAAGAAAACACAAGGTTATAAAGATCAAGTTGTCGTGCTTCAATATCTGCTTTTAAAATCAAAAACAACCAAGTTTGGTTTGGCACATGACTATGCTTCCATCCTGAACAATAGTGAAGTAGTACAATCATTCCAGCAATCGGTTCCAATAATGGATTATGATGCTTTTTATGAAAAGTGGCTTAAATATTCTATACTCGGTGAAAAAGACAATACCTGGAGGGGGAGAATCAAATATTATGCTTTGTCATCCGGGACTACAGGTTCGCCGAGTAAAAGAATCCCTGTTACCTCTGAGATGATTCGTTCTTTTCAGAAGTCGAGTTTGAGACAGTTATCTATTTTGCACGGCCTAGACCTTCCCCAATCCTTTTACAGCACCAGTATTTTAACTGTTGGGGGCTCTACAAAACTAAGCTATAAGGAGACGCATGTTGAAGGGGATCTAAGCGGCATTCTTAAGAAACACACTTCATTTATCGCAACCCCATTTACAAAGCCTGGTGCTCGTATTAGCGGCATAAAGGATTGGAATAAAAAGCTTGATTTGATGATTGAAAAAGCGCCAAAATGGGATATTGGTATCATTGCCGGGATTCCTAGCTGGTGCTTGATGCTCATTGAAGGGATTATAGAGCGACATAAGCTAGATTCAATACATGATATTTGGCCCAACTTATATGTTTATGTTCATGGAGGTGTTTATATGGACCCGTACATGAAGCGATTAAATCGACTTATTAGTCGGAAAGTGGATTTGCTCGACACTTATTTGGCCAGTGAAGGTTATTTTGCCTATCAAGAGGATGTCTCTAACAAAGGAATGAAGCTTCTTTTGACCAACGGTATATTTTTCGAGTTTATTCCCTTTACAGTAGATAATTTTGATGAACAGGGATCCATAAAGCCTGATGCCGATGCTTATACGATTGAGCAAGTACAGGAAAATATTGATTATGCATTGGTGATATCAACAAATGCTGGTTTATGGCGGTACTTAATCGGAGATTTAGTTCGGTTTACCAATAGGGAAGAGCATGAGATAGTGATCTCTGGGCGGATACATCAGTTTTTAAGTCTATGTGGCGAACACTTGTCCTTAGAGAATATCAATCAGGGGCTTCTCGAAACTAGCCAAAAGTTTGATGTTGATTTTTCTGAATTCACAATTTATGCAGATGAAGAAAAACAAAATCATTGCTGGTATTTAGCAACGTCTATGATGATTGAGAATACTAATGAAGTATTAAATTTTTTAGATGATATCCTTCGTAAGAATAACGATGATTACAATTCGGCCCGAAAATACAGTTTGAAGGAACCTGTGTTAATTATTGTATCGCCCGATGTTTTTTATAAATATATGGAACAACAAAAAAAGCTAGGATCTCAAAATAAAATGCCAAGAGTTTTAAATAAAGAACAATCGAAAACTTGGTTGAAATTTATTAACGCATTTTAGAGCTTTCAAAAATTGATTTCTTTCCGAAATTAAACTTAAGACTTACTTCTACAGATTGTTTATACATGGATGTGATTTTTCCTAATTCATAGTCATAGGACACGCCTATGGTAAAGCCACCTAGATCGATAAAGAATGATGGGATGATTGCCCCCGTGCTTCTAAAATAAGACCCTAAAACTAAATACTGATCGCTAACAAAAGAAGTTACTCTCGATGCGGACTTCATCTTTAATCGAAAGAAAAAACCAGCAATTGTCTCATAGTGCTTTGCCTGAATGAATTGAGCAGCGCTGAATTCAAGATTAGACTCGGGAGATAAGCCATAGCGAATGTTAGCATGTGCACAGAGTTTCATCGGCAATTTGTCATCAACCAATGAGTTGTAGCGTAAAGTAGGTCTGTTCAAATGTTGTAATGAAACCCCAACTTGAACACTAAGGTCACTTGCTGATAATGTGTTTTCATTTTCTTTATTGTAACTATATGCAATTCCCAATCCGGCATCTAAATGTGAAAAAGAGCTAATCCCATTGACTTCATTAGGGTCAATATTAGGGTCAAATTGAGTCCCGTTCCATTGATTGTAAAAAGTCAAGCGTGAAAAATCTGCAGACCTATTCGTGTAGGCAACCTGAATCCCTGCCGAGATTGCATGTGCTTTTGAAAGGGGCAGGACGCCACTTGCAGTAATGCCTCCAGTTTTAATACTGAATTTAGAATCACCACCAATGTCGTTGATAAAGTAGACTCCGATTCCAGAATATGCACTTGTTCTTCGGGCTTGTTTACCTATAGAAAACTCCATCATTCCCATACTCGTCATGAATTGTGTTCCTGCCCCAAGCCATTGGTTTCTATGCTGTAATGAAATCCTTTCATATCCAGAGAACGTAGAGGTGGTCGCCGGGTTGATCATGGACATTGATTGGTCAATTTGAGAATAGTGAAAGTCTTGTCCGAATAGACAAACGGGCAGAAAAATAAAAATGAGCAGTATCGATTTCATCTTAGCGTATTAATGTAATGTTTCCTGAAAGCGTTTCATCTGAACCGTCAGTATATGTTACTTTCATTATATAGGGGTACACGCCTGTATTTAAGTCGACACCATTAAACTTACCATCCCATTTGAAGCCGTTACTTGATGACTCAAACATGATCTTACCCCAACGGTTGAATACCTGAAATTGAAAGGATTCTATATTTTGTCCTATAATAATTTGAAATGTATTATTATCATCTGGCCCAATTCCATTTGGTGAGAAACCAGTTGGTATATGAACGCCTTCTGCACAATCAGGGTTGTTGTTTTCGGGGTCGCACGGGTCTAATGGATCAGTACCATTATTGAATTCGGCACCATCCGTCAAGCCGTCTCCATCCGTATCAACATTATTAACGTCAGTTCCTAGAACTTCCTCTTGAGCATCTGTTAATCCATCACCATCGGTATCAATATTACACAAGGGAAGCGAATCGTCCGGGTCACATGGATCAAGAGGATCAGTATTTGATGTTATTTCAGCTCCATCATTGAATCCATCATCATCTGTGTCGGGATTTGTTGGGTCTGTGCCTGCTGCATTTTCTTCGTCATTAGTCAGCCCATCATTGTCTTGGTCACAATTTCCAGCGCCAGGATTAGGGATGCAAGGATCTGTGTTAGCAGGGTCTTCCTCATCATTAACGCCGTCTCCATCTTCATCCTCGTTGCTAGCTTCAAAAGCATCAATAACGGAATCTCCATCCGTATCAATAGGGTTGCTAATATCACCTCCAACTTCGTCAAAATCACTTTCTCCATCACCATCAGTATCTGGATTATTCGGGTCCGTTCCTATTAAATTTTCTTCTTGATCAGTCAAGCCATCTCCATCGGTGTCTAAATTAGGGTCATCAACGATAAAGAAGGCAACAATGTCCTCTGGGGCATTGATTACAATGCTATTGGTATCTTCAGTTATTGCCGATCCTAAAGGACCGCTTGTGTACTCCCAATGATCAAAAACAAATCCCGTTGCTGCCTTTGCTTTTAAATAGGTGTCTATTCCTCCAAAATATTCAGTTGTCCAAGGATAGGTTGGTGCCCAAATCGAATTCACTTTTATCTCACCGCTTAAGGCAGGTGATACATCGAAAGTAGTTGCGTGTGGTCCATTCAAATCATAACAGTCAATAAGACCTTCTGCGAGTGCCTCGCATCGCAAATTGATAAAGTCTCTCAGGTCTTGTACGTTATTTTGCCACCCATTAACGGAGCCGCCCCATTTTGCACATTGCCCAGCCATTTCAGGAGTAATCTCTAAGACCATACTATCTAAAAGGCCAATCATATAATCACATGAGAAGTAGGTGTTTACTAAATCAATATACCGCGTTATATAATACTGTTCCACGATAGGGTTGTCTGCAATTAATTTCTCTAGAATATCAGTGTGACCTTGACCTCCCGGGTTGGGAAGGTTTTCAGCATTGCAAGGATTCGCATTTGCACTTTCATCCGGAATATCCGTGTAGTTTATATAATGACCAAATGTTGCATCCATGTCCCAAAGTGTATAGCGCCATTTTTTCTTATCTCCCTCTGGATCCGTGCCATGCCACCATGCTGTGTTCCAATTTAACCAGTCCATATTCACGACATAAGAATTGAACATAAAGTAATCGCACAAAGATTTCCAATTCAGCTTACTGTCAACATAGTCAAAATCAGGACCAGCCGACATGTTGTTAGCGAGGATATAATCCCTCAAATTGTTCCAGTTAGGCTGCGCATCGGGTGCTCCATAATCTTGCCAGGTACCACCCCATGTTTTTAAATATTCTAAATGAAATTTATCTTGATCAAAGTAGTAATCTGTATAATCACTATCATCAGCTTTTTCTCTTATTTCATAAACCCCCCAATACTCGCCATTTAAATATAAAACTGCCGGGCGCCATGTTCGTTCGTCAAGTCTCATATTTGCTCTAATTGAAAGCGTGTGTATGAAGGCATCTCTGATATGCGCACCATTTTCAAATGAATAATTATCACTTGCTGCAGGTTTTAGCATGACTCTTTGAAAATCATTTCGTGAACTTTCAGGAAAAATTTGATGGTCTATATCTCCGTTATAACCATATTGGTCCCTCATTATAAAGTCAAACCCCCTTTGGCCATAGCTCCAAGAGTCGTTTCCATGCTTATTGAAATCACCCTCACCTTCGTCAATATAAGAGCCGTCTTGCTCGAATAATTCAAAAGCACCAAGTTTGTTTCCTCCCCCTTGGTTTCCGTTTGCAACAAGGCTGAAAACTTCATCACTACAAACAGATACTACGGGAATGGGATGTGTTACATTAATGAAGTAGGTATTTGTTTCATTAAAAGAAGGCAAGTCACTACTAAAGGCTGCGGCACGAACAACTTGTGTGCTTGTAACGCTTACGGGACCCGAATATAAGGTGGAGCCATTATCAGGGTCTGAACCGTCTGTGGTGTATCGGATTTGAGCACTAGGATCTGCACAAGTCATAGAAACGTTTACGGCACCGGGATAAAATCCAGCCTGAATATCCAATATAGGTTTTGGTGTATAAAAATTTTGGGCACCCGTATTTGGGGAGTTCGGAGTTGGCGAAGTGAACAGCTTGAAGTCTGCTGCTCCATCGGTGGAACGACCAACGGAATGATTTTTCTTAGTACGGTGAACTATTTTGAAGGAATCAACAACATTGCCTAATGTGTTAGATAAAATCACCCAATCTCCTTCTGTTTGAGACAATTTGAAATTCGTATGAAGCTCACCACCTTGATCAATATCTCTTCCCGAACAGAAAAGTAATTTGTGGTCATTAGCATTAATTGTTGTCGACGGAAACGTCCATTTTAATGGGTTTCCAGCCCGATCTGAAAGATACCACCCCCCTAAGTCAACGACACTTCCTGTGGGGTTTAAAAGCTCTACCCAATCTTCCGTATCACCGAATGCATCATTAATACCATTCATATTCGAAGCAGAATATTCATTGATAAGGATTTGGCTATTAAGCGTAAAAAAAGTAAAGAGTGAAATGAGAAAAAAGAAGAACTTCATATCTATGTTGGTTTAGTATTATCGTAAGGTTAAAAAAATCTTCACAATTATGACGTAAAATTGTCGTTTGAGTTGTATACTTGTCTTAAATTTTTTAGCGATTATGCGTAAAGTTAAGTTATTTCTAATTCTTTCTGTAGTGCTTTTAACTTTTTCTTTTTGTTCTAAAGTAGAGGGGCCAGGGGGTTCAATAACGGTTCGAGGAGTTGTAATAGAGAGAGATCATGTGGGCATAAATGTATTTGAATATCCTGCTCCAGATCAAGATGTCTACTTGATTTATGGGAGTGAGAATACATTTTATGATGATGATGTAAAAACCAGCTATGATGGAAGCTTTGAATTCCGATATTTACAAAAAGGAGATTATCAAATATTTGCTTATTCTGATGTAAACCCGGCTGAGCAAACCCCAGATGACCCGAGCGCTACTGAAGAGGTGTTACGGTCGTTTAATCTTTCAGATAAAAACCAAGTGATTACTTTAGATACGATTTACATAGAGAAGTACTAATGAAGGCTTTGCTTCTTTTCACTGTGATTATTGGATTTTCCTTTTTTGGGCATTCTCAATCTTTTGAATTTTGGAATTCCATTGGTGCAAAATATAAAATAGGAAAGCGTCTCACTGTCGCCGGTAGTTTTACAGATCGAATCAACAATAGGGGCGTCAAAGCTTTTTTCCCTGAACTTACAAGTAAATTAAAAATCACCAAATGGGCCAGTGTGTCTATTGATTATCGTTATGTCTCTAAAAAAGAAAACAATGGTAACTACCTCGGCGCTAATCGATTTAACTTTAATGCACGTTTCAAGAATTCTTATAAACGGATTAAATACAGTTGTCGGTTTCGATACCAAATGAGTTCCGGAGGGGCTCCGAATCAGGGCTATGAATCTGACTTTGATGAAGCTTTCAGATTTAAACCCGCGGTCACTTACAACATTAAAAAAAGCGCATTTGAACCTTCTTTTGGCATTGATTTTTTTTACAATCCAACCCATGGGGTATATGGAAAAAGGTTTGATAAGGTGCGTTATTCAATAGGTTCATCGATAGAGCTAGGAGGCCCTCATACTATCGAGGTGTCTCTTAAATTGGACCACAAGTTTAATTCAAGTAGCAACGGAAATAAACTCATATTTGCTTTGGCTTATGAGCTAGACCTGAATGAATTTTTGAAGGGCAACAGGAATTCAGGATTATAGTTTTACTTGCCATCTCTGTCTAAACATCTATAATGTATAGCTTCGGCAATGTGACTTGTTGCTATTTTCTCACTCTCATCTAAATCGGCTATTGTTCTGGATACTTTTAAAATCCTGCTGTAAGCTCTTGCCGATAAATTTAGTTTAGTCATGGCGAGCGCTAATAATTCATTTGCTTCGCTTTCAAGCGCACAAAAAGATTTTATTTGCGGATTAGACATTTGAGCATTCCAAGAACCTTTATCGTTTGATAGGTATCGAATCTCTTGAATTCTTCTTGCATTTAAGACTCTTTTTTTTATGTTTCTACTGGATTCATTTAGGGCATCTGATCGGAGTTCTAAATAGGGAATAGGTGATACTTGTACATGCATATCAATACGATCTAAGAGTGGGCCTGAAATTTTGGAGAGATAGCGATTAATAGCGTGGCTTGAACAACTGCATTTTTTATTTGGGTGGCTAGAATATCCACATGGGCATGGATTCATGGCCGCGATAAGGGTGAATCTTGCAGGGAAATCAATAGTCATATTCGCTCTACAGATACTGACCATTCCCTCCTCCAATGGTTGTCTTAATACTTCAAGTGTATTTCGTTTGAATTCTGGTAATTCGTCTAAGAAAAGGATGCCGTTGTGGGCCATCGATATTTCTCCCGGCTTCGGAGCAGAACCGCCACCCACGAGAGCCACGTCCGAAATGGTGTGATGAGGCGCTCGAAAGGGGCGCTTCTTAAGTAGTCCGTTTATCGAACCCTGCCTTGATGCGATATTGTGAATAATCGTCGTCTCAATAGCTTCCTCCATTAAAAGAGGAGGTAATATACTAGGCATTCTTTTTGCAAGCATTGATTTTCCGGCGCCTGGCGGACCAATTAGTAGTAGGTTATGTCCTCCAGCAGCAGCTATTTCAAAGGCTCTCTTGGCATGGTTTTGCCCCTGAACATCTTTAAAGTCAGGTAGGTCATTTATTATATTTTCATTTTCAATACGGGGGTGGGGAATATATACACTTCTCTTTTCTAAGAATGCAATAACTTCATTGATCGTTTTTACGGGAATAATGTCAATTTCTGTGAGTATTCTTACCTCTTCATAATTTGCTTCAGGTATTATTACCCCTTTGAAACCTTCCTTTTTGGCCTGAATGGTCCTTGACAAAACCCCTTTGCAAGGTTGTATCGCCCCGTCTAATGACAACTCACCTACGATGATGTACTCAGATAGTGAATCCGTTGTGATCTGTTTGCTAACGGCAAGAATTCCAATGGCAATAGGTAAGTCAAATACGGATCCTTCTTTTTTTAGGTCAGCAGGTGCCATATTTATCGTTATTTCTCTTCCTGGAAATTTCAGTTTATTGCTTTTAAAAGCGGCTTTGATACGTTGGTGGCTTTCTTTAACGGCGTTATCTGGTAGGCCCACTAAAAAAAAGTTAATCCCGCTGCCAAGGTATACTTCAATAGTTATGGTTATTGCGCTTAATCCATAGAGTGTACTTGAGAATGTTTTTACGAGCATGTTTATGTCTTTTACTTTAAGTTAGCTACACCGGTCCGTAATTAAAAGTTGATTTTTAATTGAATTTTCCGTATTTTATATAGTAAATATGTATTTAGAGATTGGCTACTTTTCTTTTTTTTTATAATCAAATTTGGATTAAGACCAATCATTTTTAGGCGCTTTAAATATGTATTGTATCTTTAAAATCACTAAATATCAATCATGATTCACGGAACACACAATGCAGAAGAAGATCTAAGAAACAACGACGTTTGGATTTATATTAACGAAGAATTCTTTAGGAGAGCGGACGCGAAAATATCTGTCTTTGATAGTGGTTATTTGGTGGGTGATGGCGTATGGGAAGGGATAAGATTACACCATGGAAAACTTGTTTTCATTGAGGATCACCTTAAACGACTCTGGCAAGCCGCCAAGGCAACAGGTATAAAATTGCCTTTTTCTAAAACTGAACTAATTGCAAAAATTGAAGAAACGATTTTTAGAAATGAGATGAAAGACGGCGTTCATATAAGGGTTATGATTACGCGAGGAATTAAAAAAACACCATCTCAGGACCCACGCTTGACCATTTCGGGCCCTAATCTTGTGATTATTGCGGAATATAAAAAGGCGTCGACGAGTTCCAAGGATCTAGGGGTTCGCTTGTTTACGAGTAGCATTCGCCGAGGGAGTCCAGATTACCTGGACCCAAAACTTAATTGTCACAGTAAATTGCATGAAGTTCAAGCATTGATTCAGGCTATTGAAGCAGGGGCAGATGAAGCACTCATGTTAGATATAAATGGATTTGTGAGTACTTGTAATGCGACCAATTTTTTCATTGTAAGAGATGGGGAAGTCTGGACCTCAACTGGGGAATATTGCATGAATGGCATTACCCGTCAGAAGCTCATTGAGCTGTGCCATAAAAATAAGATTACTTGTCACCAAAAAAACTTTTCGCTTTATGATACCTATAGTGCAGATGAAGCTTTTGTCACAGGAACATTTGGTGGATTGACTCCCGTAGTCTCAATTGATGGAAAGCCGATTGCCAATGGGGTGGGAATCTCGATTTCTAATAAATTAAGTGGTTTATATGACGAATTAATAAAAGATGAAAGTCAGGCCTGATTGTAAACGAATTTTTCTTTGGTCTGGCCCAAGGAATATTTCCACGACCTTAATGTATTCCTTTGCGCAAAGAATAGATGCTGTTGTTTACGACGAGCCGTTGTACGGAGCCTATCTTAAGCACACCCCCGCAGATGATTACCACCCCGGAGCAAACGAGATTATGCAATCAATGGATTGTGATTATGATGCCGTAGTCGCAATGATGTTGGGGGCTCAGAAAAGACCCGTTGCTTTTTTTAAAAACATGGCCCATCATATCCGAGATGTTGACCGTTCATTTATGGCCCAGGGAATCAATGTGATATTAACTAGAAATCCTTTAGAAATGCTACCCTCATTTGATAAAATCATTTCCAATCCAAAGATTGAAGATGTGGGTTATAGGGCCCACGTAGAGCTTCTAAATTATCTTGAAGCGAATCATATGGAATATGTAGTAATTGATGCCACACTTTTATTAAAGAATCCGGTAGGTGTTCTAAAACAGTTGTGCGAAGTGTCAGGTGTTCTGTTCGATAGCAAGATGCTTTCCTGGTCAAAAGGTCCGCGAATAGAAGATGGCGTTTGGGCGAAATATTGGTATTCAAACGTACATGCTTCTTCAGGTTATATGCCTTATAAGAAAAAAGAAGATCCATTTCCGAAGCATTTGTCACCCTTACTTCAAGAGTGTGAAAAATACTATAATGAAATACTTAAAAGAGCATTGAGATAAGTTCTCTCATATCAAAAATCATACAAAAAAAAAGGGGAGCATATGCTCCCCGATTTTTCAAATTAAAAAGGTTTAGTTCTTAATGATTCGTTTCGTAGAAACAGAATTGTTAGCATTAACAACAATCATATAAGCACCATTCATCAAGTTAGATAGATCTATACTTGTGAATGTACCTTCAGCATTTACATTTTTCACAACTTTACCAGTGATATCAATAACTTGAATTGATTCCATGTTTTCGTCTGAACGAACATCAAGGTTTGAAGTGAATGGATTCGGATAAACTGCGAAGTTTACTTCTTCTTCATTCAATCCAACGGTAGGTAATTCGTCTCTTACAAAGATAAATTGCCAAACACCTGGGCCAAAGTTAATAAGCGCAGTCATCGTCTCGCCATCAGCAGAGAAGGAAATATCGTAAGTAATATTAGAAACAACTTCTGCAGGACTAGTAAGCTCACCATTGTTGTTAACCTTAGACAAGCCTAAATAAGCACCTTCGCCAGAAACCGTCGCCTTCATTGTTGCAGCGTCATAAGACCAAGTGTAAGCGCCTGTTCCGTCATGCGGTGCAACTGGAGCTCCACAGCCTTCTTCAACACCTTGCCATGCTTCTAGCCATGTTTCTGACTGAAGAACGTTTTCAAAAGTTCCGTCTACATTAAACACGTAGAAATCATCGAAAAGACATGCTCTTGTATCTACATCTGCAGCGGTATTTGAGTACCAAGATAGGTCAGATGCATTTGGTCCAACAGCAAGCGCACCTGCTTCTGGAAGTAATCTCCATACACCATCAATCGTAGCTTCAACAGTAGGTCTAACCAGAATAAATTGCCAGAAACCAGGACCGAAATTGATATTCACAGTTAATGTGCTTTCATCTGGAGACAAGGTCATGTTGTAAGTGATTGATCCTACAGCTTCAGCAGGACTTGTTAATTCTCCTGCATTGTGAACTTTAGAAAGACCTAAAAAAGCTCCAGTTCCTGTAACGGTTACAGTTCCAGCAGTCGCGTCAGCAGACCAAGTCGATGCAACAGATCCATCGTGAGGGGCTACAGGAGCGCCACAGCCTTCAGCAACACCTTGCCATGCTTCTACCCAAGTTTCACTTCCTAAAACATTTGAAAATGTTCCATCAGCATTAAATACATATTCATCGTCAAATAAACAAGCTCTTGTATCCACATCAGCCGCGGTATTAGCGTACCAAGATAGATCACCTAAACTTGGACCAACAGCTAAGGCTCCGGCCTGAGGGGCCAATACCCAAGCGCCTTCAATGTTTGCTGGAGGAGGAGTACCTGTTTGTTTTTCTAAAATAAATTGCCAAAATCCAGGACCAAAATTGATGTCTAGAGTCATTCTGTTTCCGTCTCCGGACAAGGTAACATTGTAGGTAATTGAAGGAACAGCTTCAGCGGGACTGGTTAACTCACCAGCATTGTGAACTTTTGCTAATCCTAAGTAGGCACCTGATCCAGAAACTGTAACCGTTCCAGCAGCAACATCTTCAGACCATGTAAAAGCACCAGTTCCGTCATGCGGAGCTACTGGAACACCACAACCTTCAGCTACACCTTGCCACCCTTCGAGCCAAGTTTCTGATTGAAGTACATTTCCAAATGTACCATCAGCGTTAAAAACATACTCATCATCGAAAAGACAAGCTCTTGTATCCACATCAGCAGCGGTATTAGAATACCAAGACAAATCAGTCAAGCTGGGTCCTACCGCTAAAGCACCTGCTTCAGCAGCTAATTTCCAGGTACCTTCTACTTGGCTAAAAGCCGTGGTTAAAGGTAAAAGGCATAAAAGTGTAAAGATTTTTTTCATTCGAAATATTTTAGTTGAACGTTGTTAAGTGTCAATATGACACCTATAAAATTGCATAAAAAAACCGAATAAAAAAAATATTTAGTGTCATTATGACGATATGTAGTGATTTATCTCATATTCACCTCACTATAATAGTAACGAAAGAGCTGCTTAATTTAGAATATTAGTCTCCTTGCCGAATTGTCGAAAGGAAATAAAAACAGCGGTACCTGCCATGATGAGCATAATTAAGAACGTAATGGTAAGTAAGAAGTAATCTATGTTGCCGGCAATGAGCGACTTGGTCGTAAGAACGATGTTTAATATGGGCACGCATGCTGTCGCTATATTTAATTCAACCCCAGGAAAAAGGCCTATCATAGCCGGCAAGATTACTAAAATATTCATAGGAGCAATAATGCTTTGTGCTTCCTTGAATGTTTTAGTATAAACCGAAATCGGCACCATAATCCCCGCGAAAAACACGGTTAAGGGCAGCAAAAGAAAAAATAATTTCACTATAAAGGAAGGGGTGAGCATCCCAGTAATTACGCTAACAAGTGTTGGGTCAGGAATCATATCTAAAAACTGAATTGAAAAAAAAAGTCCGATTAACGCAGAAAAAGAGGCCATGAGTCCAGATAGAACCACGACCAACATTTTGCCAACAAGAATCTTCCATCTATGCACAGGGGTCGTTAACAACGTTTCTATTGTGCCTCTTTCTTTTTCTCCCGTAAATAGATCAATAGCGGGGTACATACAACCCATAAAACCGAATGCGATAAATATATAAGGTAAAAAACCGCCTGCCAGCTCTCCCAACATTTGTTGGTCACTTGCCGTGTTTTCATAAATCACATCAAAAGGGATGAGCTTTTGTTCATCAATGTTGAGTGCTTCATATCTCTTGAAACGCTCTGTCGTCTCTATGATTTGCGTGTAGCTTTTTGCGCGATCAGCATAACCGAGATTTGTTTTGTCGAAGGCCCAAATAATCCATGATTTTTCTTGTGCTTCAAGCTGTGTTTCTAGTCTTGAGTCGTACCATAAAATCAGATCTAACTTTTCGTCTTTTTGATCGTTTTGTAATTTCAAAGAATCACCATAATACGCAATGATTTTTTTGGGGCCGAAGGATTCAGGTATTTGAGCTAATTTTTGCACAAGGTAATCACTAGTGTCGCCGATCACGCCTATTTTAAGAACCTTTGACTCGGCTGAATCAGCATATGATGTGGAAACTCCCAAAACGATGTTAATTAATACAGGGAATAACAATAAAGGGATTACCAGCATCATAAGCATGGTTCTTCTATCTCTAACCGTATCCTTTAATTCTTTTTTGAATATTTTAAAAATCATATTTAAGATTGAACAATGTTAATAAACTCGCCGGTTAAACTCTTTCCTGTCATTTGGGCTCGAAAGTCTTCCATAGTACCATGGTGCTTAAGCTTACCCTGATGAATGATGGCGAGTCTGTCGCAAAGTAAATCTACCTCTCCCATAATATGGCTTGAAAAAAGAACGGTCTTGTTTTGATCTCTACAGTCCCGAATCAATTGAATGATGCTTTCCGCGGTGATTACGTCAAGACCACTTGTCGGTTCGTCAAAAATGACTACATCTGGATCATGAATCATTGTTCTACAAATAGAAACTTTTTGTTTCATCCCGGTACTGAGTTTTCCGATTCTCTTATTTGCAAAATCATTCATGCCTAAAAGATCAAACAAGTAGGACTTTCGTTCCTTTAAAAGCGCTTGCGGTACATTATATAAGGATGCGAAATAATCGATAATCTCATGGGCACTAAGGCGGGCATAAAGACCTGTGGAACCTGTTAGAAATCCGATTTTCTTTCTTGCTTCACGCGGGTATTTTATAGCGTCAATCCCGCATATTTCAATTGACCCAGAGCTTGGTTGGATAACCGTAGACAACATGCGTAATATGGTAGTTTTACCTGCGCCATTTGGTCCGAGAAGGGAAAAAACCTCTCCGGGATTACAGTTAAAGCTAACATCTTCTGCAGCCGAAGCAAATTTGTCTGAGGTGTTTCTTTCCTTTTTTTGTTCTTTATTTAGTGGGAATTCTTTGAAAAGATTTTCAATTTTAATCATCTGACTTTTTTAGGCTTCTTTCATCAAGCGCAATGGCTTTGTTTTTATTTGCTAGCTGACCACAAGCAGCATCGATATCTTTACCTCTGCTTCTTCGAATATTTACAATCAGATTTTTAGATTCTAAAAACTGAGCAAATCGATCGACCTTAGCTTCTTCTGCTTGTTGAAATGGTTCTCCATCTATCGGATTGTATTCAATGATATTTATTTTACAAGGCACACATTTTGCGAAATCAGCGAGCTCTCTAGCATCGTCAATAGTGTCATTGAATCCATCAAATATGATATATTCAAAGGTGATTCTTGATCCCGTTTTTTCATGAAAATATTCTAAGGACTCTCTTAGAGAATCAAGATTATTACTTTCATTAATCTCCATGATTTTATTTCTTTTAGCGTCATTAGCCGCATGAAGGGATAAGGCAAGATTAAATTTCACTTCGTCATCACCGAGCTTTTTAATCATCTTGCATATACCCGCTGTTGAAACAGTGATACGCCTAGGAGACATTCCTAGCCCATCGGGTGAACAAATTTTGTCAATGGAGCTCAGTACGTTTTTATAATTTAGAAGAGGCTCTCCCATGCCCATATACACGATATTTGAAAGGGATTTGTCATGTCTCTTTTCAGCTTCCTTTTTTAAATAGAAGACCTGGTCATATATTTCTCCTGCAGAAAGATTCCTAAGTAATTTTAATTTACCAGTGGCACAGAATGTACAGGCCAAACTACAACCTACCTGCGAGGAGATACAGGCGGTCATTCTTTTCGTTGTTGGGATTAGAACACCTTCTACGACCGATTTTTCGTCTATGGAGAAGGCACATTTTAAGGTTTTATCGATGCTTACTTGTTCATCTTTTAGAACAATTTTATCAATAGAGAAATGTTCGGCCAAGACTCCTTGGAGGACTTTACCTATATTCTTCATCTCCTGAAAGGTGCCAGCATTTTTTTTCCAAAGCCAATCATAAATCTGTTTTGAACGAAAAACAGGAATATGTTGTTCTTCAAGAAAAGACCTGATCTCTTCAATAGACAGAGACCTGATGCTCAGTAGCTTTTTGGTCATATGATTTTACCGATTCAACATCACTGGCATAACCAGCATGAGTATGTCTTCTTTATCGTTGTCTTTTGATACAGGAGTTAAGATTCCTGCGCGACTTGGCTCGCTCATTGATAGCTGTACTTCATCCGATTCTAAATTGTTTAGCATTTCAACTATAAATCGAGAGTTAAATCCAATTTCAAGATCCGATCCTGCATAATTACATGTCAGTCTTTCATTTGCTTCATTTGAGAAATCAAGATCCTCAGCCGATAAAGACAATTCTGAACCTGCAAGTTTAAGTTGGATTTGGTGTGTTGTTTTATTTGAGAAGATAGACACTCTTTTAATTGAATTTAAAAGCTGAAGTCGATCTATGGTTAACACATTTGGATTCTCTTTAGGAATAACGGCTTCATAATTTGGGTATTTGCCATCAATTAACCTGCATACTAGCACCAAGTCATTGAAGGTAAATACGGCATTTGATTCATTGTACTCTAGGATTATGTCTTCATCGCCTTTTAAATTTGCTTTTAACATATTCAATGGCTTCTTTGGAAGAATGAAGTCAGAACTATCGCTTGAAGTCGCATCCGTTCTTTTGTAGCGCACTAGTTTATGTGCATCAGTTGCGACGAAAATAATTTCATTTTTTGCAAATTGACAATAGACACCGCTCATCGCTGGTCGTAATTCGTCATTTCCAGCTGCAAATATCGTTCTATTAATTGCCTTAGAAATGATATCCCCTGATATATTTATTGTGCTTTTGTTTTCAATTTTAGGAAGTTTAGGAAATTCATTTCCACTAAACCCTACCATTTTTGACTTTCCATTGTCGTAGGCAACTTCTATCTGGAAAGTAGCATTAACCTTAAAGGTGCAAGGCTGATCTGGTAAACTTTTAAGGACTTCTAATATGAGCTTTGCAGGAATGGCAATAACCCCGTCTTCTTCAGTTTGAACTGGAAGCTTGGTAATCATGGTCGTCTCCAAATCTGTTGCGGAAACGGTAAGTTCATTCCCTTTAATTGAAAATAAAAAATTATCTAGAATCGGTAAAGTATTACTTGTACTTAATGTTCCAGAGATGCTCTGAAGGTGGCGTAAAAGGGTGGCGCTAGACGCAATAAAATTCATACCAAAAGTGTTTTGTACAAAAATAACAATTCATGCGATATAGTTGGAATCCGTTTGATTCTATTTCTATACGGCGAAACTAGGAAAACTGCATTCTCAAATAAACTTTAAAAGCAATTCGCTGAATAATCGCAGCGCCTAGATGATCATAAACGTGTTCTTTTAAATCAATAATGTACAGTAGTTGTGGGCTAGGATTATCAGCGATCTTATTTTCTATATAATGAGAAAGTACTTCTATGCTTTTACATTGCTTAAGTTCTTCTAATTTAATCTGCATACCGGATAGTGAAAAGTCTTTTACAATTTGTAAGAGGGTTTTTTCACGAAACAACTCTTCGTTCCAAAGCGCGGTCCAATTCACTTGGAATTTTTCTATTTCTGAAGATGAATTTGAATTATTCAGCGTAAATTCGATTCTAATTAATACCTCAAAAGTAATAAGCAAATGTTAAATGAAAAAATAAGTAAGCGATGCGAAACGCTTTTAGCAAGTACAGAACAAAAGATCTCTTTGGAAAGAAAAGCTATCCTCGATGATATCGCCCAAATGATTTGTGATGAGGTTAAAAACAATAACGATGTTGAATTAGTCTATTTATGCACGCATAATTCGCGAAGAAGTCATTTCGCTCAGGTTTGGGGGCATGTTGCGTCTGTTCTTTTTGGTTTTGATTTGAAAACGTATTCAGGTGGTACTGTTGCTACCGAGTGTCATCCCAATACGATTGCTACTTTAAGGAATATCGGTTTCCGTATTTCTTCTGATAATCTTGCGCAAGAAAACCCATTATATAAGGTTTATTATAACGATAAGGACTACATCGCTTGTTATTCTAAAGCAAATACCGACAGCACGCTCCCTCAAGCGGATTTTATTGCCATAATGACATGTTCGGATTCAGATGACAATTGCCCATTCGTTCCGGGGGCAAAAAAGCGGTTCTCTACAACGTATGATGACCCTAAGGAATTTGATGGAACGGACAATGCATTAATTCAATATGAAACACGTAGCCTACAGATCGCTCAAGAAGCGTTATATACCTTTAAAAAAGCGGCTGATTTGAGGGGCTAGGATTTATCCATTTCCTTGAAAAGCTGCCAGAATAAATTTTGAGGTAAAGAAGCTGTAATTGTAATAGGTTCTTTAGTTGTAGGATGGTTAAAACTGAGCTTTCTCGCATGCAGACATATCGAACCATCATTGTTTGAGCGTTTTGCCCCATATTTTAAATCTCCTTTTACACAGCAACCAATATTTGAGAATTGAGCACGAATTTGATGGTGCCTTCCCGTTTCGAGATGAATTTCTACGAGATGATACCTTTCAGATGAGGAAACCATTTGATAGGATAGGATGGCTTCTTTTGCTCCTTTGGTATCCTTTCCGGTTACGTAGCTTTTGTTTTGCTTTTCATTCTTTTTTAAGAAGTCAACGAGTCTTCCTTTTGCGTTAGGTGGCTTTTGTTCAAGAATTGCCCAGTAAGTCTTGGAGGTTTCTTTTTCTCTGAATTGTTTATTCATGCGCTCTAGTCCTTTGCTAGTTCGTGCAAATAAAATAACGCCGCTAGTGGGCCGGTCCAAACGGTGGATCACCCCACAGAACACATTTCCGGGTTTGTTGTATTTTTCTTTGAGATAGTCTTTGATTTCGTCGGGCATGGTTGTGTCTCCCGTTCGATCTCCTTGAACGATTTCCGAGGATTTTTTATTGACGGCAATCAGGTGATTGTCTTCGTATAAAATACTATCGCTCGTCATTTGAAGAGGAGTTTGGACTTTTCATTCTTTTGTTTCGAAGGAAAGCAAGAATGCTAAATCCCACAAAGAATACGGCGGTGTAACCAATCCAATTTGGAATGTCACTCAGGCCATCACCTTGGGCATAGGAGTGCAAGCCTACAAGCACAAAATTAACACCAAAGAAGGTGAAAAGGATGGCTGAATAGCCCCAGAAGGCAACCAGGTTAAAGACAAACTTGCTTTTCAGGCCAGGGATAAATCGAAGGTGAAGAATTACAGCATAAACCAAAACAGAAACAAGTGCCCAGGTTTCTTTTGGATCCCAACCCCAATAGCGTCCCCAAGATTCATTAGCCCAAATACCGCCTAAAAACGTTCCAATAGTAAGCATGAATAAGCCAATAGTCATCGTCATTTCGGAGACATAGGTTAGTTCATTTATATTTCGTTTAACGATTACTTTATTTGTATTTGTTTGAAAAATATAAAGAGTAAGGTTTAAGAAACCCAGTATACATGCAAGTCCTAAAAACCCATAACTACCTGTTATTACAGCAACATGGATCATTAGCCAATACGATTTGAGTACAGGTTGAAGTGGCGTGATTTCTGGATCTAACAAGTTCATTTCTGTCACAAAAATCATTAATGCGGCTAAAATCGCTGTGCCTGCGATAACCACTGCATTCTTTCGAGAAAATAAAAACCCAGCCAACATACTGACCCAAGCAATGAATATGACGGCTTCATAACCATTGCTCCAAGGTGCATGTCCTGAAATAATCCATCTCATAGCAAGTCCCGAAGCATGAAAAAGGAATAGACCAATTAAAAGAGTAAATAATACTTTTCTCAGGATTTCAAAAATTGGTGGAGAACTCGAAAGAAAGATTTTAATAAAAAACAGGATTAGCATTAAAAGCCCTACGATTCCATAGCCATTTAAGGTTCTTTTAAAAACATTTAGATCATTATATATGATTTCCAGATTTACTATTTCTTCAGCTGGAACAATGTTTTTAGCAACGTTTCTCTGAATGGATTTTAATTTTGATAGATTTTGATTTGCAACTTTATTATCCCCCTCGTAAATAGACTGAAAGAAGTTAAGCGAAGCAATGACACTCATGGAATCATTGGAGCGCCTTGCGTCCATATTTAACGGAGACACCCAGGTGTTGTTTTTGTCCTGACTTACCGGGATCAGCTTCATATATTCCCATGACATAATACCGTAGGTGACCTGAAATCGTTCATGAAATTTAATGATTTTTTTATCAAACTCGTCTCTATTTGATTCCAGCTTTTGAAAGCTTTTCGCATATTCTTTTTCCCATTTAAAGACCCCGGTAGAGTCTAGGCAACTATTGTAAGACATATGTTTTTCTAGGCCTATTCTTTTTTGTAACGCGGAGGCTGCGTAGATGATTTTTTGGTTCATCCAAAAAGCGGGATACATATGCATGCTGGTTATCGTTTGAACCGCATTGTATTCTTTGTCATTCAGAAAAAATATTTTATCTCGGTAAACTTTTCTTAATAGTTGGTCACAAAGCGTGTGTACAGGAATGATACGTCCTTCAAAACTTTGCACCAAAAGTGATGAGAAATTATCTGCAGCATCTATACTTAGTGTCTTGAAGGTCTTTCCACTAACAATAGTTTCTTTTTTGTGTTCATTTTTGGAGTGGTCGTGAGCCGTGCTGTCTTGGGATAATACTTCCGTATTAAAGCTACTTAACCCAACAAGTAATAAAATCAGCCCTAATTTCTTTGTCTTGAGTTTTTTAAGTTTTGTATTCAGCATTTTGAACCGTCCGTTTGGTGCGATGATCGAAAGAATCATTCCTATCGCCATAAGGAGATAACCGATGTAGGTGATGTTGGTCCCCCATTTGTCGTAATTAACACTTAATACAGTTCCTTCTTCATTCTCTGGCGTTTTTGGATTGTCCAGCGTATAGCTAGATTGAAAGAATCGATATCCTTCATAATCCATTACATGATTCATAAAAATCCTTTTATTAAATGATTTGTTTTTTGAAGTGTCTTTTAGGGTGATTTCACTAGCAAATGAAGAGGGTGATTCTGAGCCTGGGTACATATCAAGTTGAAAATCCCTACAAGTAATTTCGTAAGGGATAGGTCGGCGAATAGAACCGTATTCTATTTGATAATTTAGTCCATTGTAAGTAAAGGTATTGGGTAGCGGAATCGTACCCATGCCCCCTTGGAGAACAACCGTTTTCGAGGGCTTGGATTCATCTCCATCATTCACGCTTACAGTAAGGTAATCAGAACCGACGTTTTTCTTCCCTGATGAAATAAGTGCTTTTCTCGCATTTGAATAAATGTTCTTTATTACGAATTGACTCGTTCCCACTTGATATAAGGTTGTTGTTTTTAAAGGTTGCCATGTGTCCACTTCGTAATTGAAATATAGTGAATCAGCAGGAGCGGTTCCTGTCTGTCTTGATTTTTGCATTTCACTCATTGCGAGGGAACGCATAGGGACAGAAGTTGAGATTTGGATTCCTTCCTCTGTGTCTTTAAGTTCAATTCCAGGACCTTTTAATTCTTGACCATAAATCAAGGGAACGCCGCCGACCATTAAGGACTCCCTTAGACCTATGTAATGAGATTCCATACCTTCTGTGACAATATCCAATACCTTAGTTTGCACTTTTTTGTCTAGTTGGAAGGA
>TARA_B110000495_G_scaffold200978_1_pt1 | contig 59303 bp, 54 predicted proteins | sample TARA_B110000495 | Tara Oceans TARA_B110000495 (sample SAMEA4398219) | marine metagenome | biome: Polar Biome; feature: [MES] marine water layer (ENVO:01000295) within the mesopelagic zone...; material: water (ENVO:00002006), including particulate matter (ENVO:01000060) such... | reverse complement strand
TGAAACGGACTAGCAATCCAACATGATGCGCCTTGAAAGTCTTTCGCTGTTGCGACTACTTGCGAGTAAGCCACGTCCAAACTAAAATACTCAGTTGGTGCCCATGTAAGATCTATCTCACCGCCAGCAGCCTCAGTTCGGCCCGCATTTGTTAGATTGAATGCATTTCCTGCAAACGTTGATACTTGCAAGTTATCTACATTCATTTTCCAAGCTGCCATGTTTAAGCGCAAGGTATCACCTAAATCCATCTTCGCACCAGCTTCTAGTACTTCATTTGTTTCTGGTAAGAAAACATAAGCTAATCCTGCTGCTAGACGATCGGTATTGGTACCGCCCGCTTTATAACCGGTCGAGTACGAACCATAGAACAACATATCATCATTTGGTTGGTAGGCGATTTTAACGTTACCAGTTACACGGTGATCTTCAAGCTTGGCATTTTCAGCAGCATGCGGCGCTAATGAAGGCTGAGTATAGAATCCCCAACCCGGTGCATATAGCGGTTTCAAAGCTGCTAATATGTTAGGTATCGGTATCGATGCACCTTTTGCTAGTGCGCCCAATGTCCATAAAATAGATCCTGGAGTGGTAGACACAATATCTGGAACCCCTCCAAGCGTGCTATTTGTGAAGGTACCGTTCATGGTTTTATCTTCGTTGGTGTATCTCATTCCTGTAGTTAATGTCCAATTATCTTGAACCGGGATATCAACTTGACCAAAAAATGCATAACTTTTATGTTTTTGCTTCATTACATCGCGAGCATACGCTCCGTCTGGAAATGAACTTGCTGCACCAACGGGAAATGGGTTAACAGATAACGCATATCCTGCTGCCTGTGCATCCGTAAGCGCAGGATTAGCTGCTTTAGCTCCTGCTGCAATCTTTGCGCCCGTAGCAGTATGGAGGCCCGCAAGCGCATTAACCGCGGCGGTAAGTCTTGGATCGGCATTCAAAAACGTCGTGGTATGAATTCCAGACGTTAACTTGGAGTTATTGTCCATGTCTTGAGAGTAATAATAAGCTCCAAATTGATAATGACCGTCTCTGCCATTGGCGCCAGCAAAATCACCAGAGAATCTAAGCTCTTGGGAAAAAGAACTTTGCTCTAGAATGTTTCTGTCTGTCAGCAAGTAAGCTGCACCAAAATCGGCATCGATGAAATCATTGGTATCAAAATTACGAATCGCTGACACTGAAGTTAAAGTGAAATTTTCATAGTCACGGTTAATCTCTAAAGAGATACCTTTATCTTTAGCTGTCGATGAAGGCGCATAAGTCAAATACTGCTCTTGCTTATTAAAATTAGCTGCCAACGTTAAGGGTTGTTTTAGCACACCCATGATTAAAGCGTCTGTTCCTGGCGCTCCAGCGGCACTTTTAAAGTTATTCATCTTCGTTAGTGCAGTACAACAAACCTCATCTAATTCTGCGTAATCAGCAATCAAACGCATGCTGGTGTTTTCACTAGGTGTATACAACACTTGAAAGCGACCGCCCTTTCTATCACGATCGTTCATCTTAGGACCGTTTTTATTTGTTAGATTGGTAGCAAAACCATCACGCTCACTGACAAATACTGTACCGCGAACTGCAAGTACATCTTCAATCAATGACATATTTGCTCCGGCATTGACGTTTACCAAACTAAGATCTCCACCTACAATCTCAAAGAAACCGTTGCGGTCATGACTTGGTGCAACCGTTCGAATATTGATGGCTCCGGCTGAAGTGTTTTTTCCAAAAAGCGTTCCTTGCGGTCCACGTAAGATTTCTACAGCTTCAATATCTACCAATTGATTACCAATTGAGCTCTGACGAGCACGATAAACATTATCTACATAAGAGCCTACCGCTGATTCAAGACCAAAGTTCTGTGAACTGGTGTTTAGTCCACGAATACCCCAACTTGAAAAACCTGCACTCTGACTTTGAAATGACGCCAATGAAGGAGTCATACCTGCCAAGTCTCGCATCGTTTTAATGCTGGATCTTTGCAACATGTCGCCGGTAAAGGCATCCAATGCAACAGGCACATCTTGTGAGTTTTGAGCGCGTTTTTGCGCCGTTACGATTATCTCTTCAATTTCAAGAGCATTGACACTAGTAACAGAAAAGCCAACCAGTATGCAAAGTGATTTCGCTAAGAAGCGACGAATATTAAAGTTCATATTTCCCCCCGAAAACTCAGTCTAATTAATTGTTAGACATTAAAGTTCGGTATTTACTAAATTATACCAACCCATCATCATATGATTATGGGACCACATGCAGTTGTAATTGCTTACTTCTGCTACGAATATAGCGATAAAATATCTCTATATAACCAATGATTACATGTATTAAACGATTTGGGAAGCCCATTTGTCACATAAGTGATATGTTATGTCTATATCAACAATCGATTAAGTTGCGTCCGCTAAAGAGAATAGATTTATATTTTGATTTGTATTGACAAGAGATAGGATGCTTACTTAGTTCCAAACTCTTGATCTCATCTCCAATTGGGCGCTCATCCAATTGCATTGAAACAGCATGTGTATCTCTGGAAACACCCTGCTTAAGATAGTCAATTAATACAGTAGTCAATAGTGTCACGTCATCAAAAATATATTTCATCTTGAATAGCTTCATTAATTTACTTGCCCAGCATTAATGGCACAGGAAGCACGTAACTAGCTACCTTTTATCAGGTCAATTGTTTGATCAACGAAGTCAGTGAACAGACCATCCACTCTCAAATCAGTTACAAACCATCGAATCATTTCTTCATAACTTCTAAACGACAAAGGCACACTGTCCGCTCTGAATGTAAATGGATGCACCAATAAGTTATGGTTTTTTGCGTACTGCATTAAGTTTGTTGGTGAAACCGAGTTATTGACAATGCTGGCTGTATAGAATAAGTCCATAGTAGGACCGATGCCAACTGCATATTGGGCGATATCTTTGCATCCTCTATCGGTTGACATTTTACGAAAATCGTCCGGTGACTCATTCCATGAGTTTTTCCCTATTAACTGGATTAAGGGTAGCTTTGATTTGAAGTCATTTCTAATTCGTTTTAATTCCGTGGAATCAAAACATTGTAAAAAGATATTATCCGACTCTGCTTCATAATTATTTTGCTTTAAGACATCGAGAGTATGAAGAGTAATCTCTGCACCTTCTTTATTGTGCCAATCTGGTTTTTTTATTTCAGTATAGAGTCCAACATTTCTTCCAGTGGAATGATTTAAACCTTGGATTAAATCGATCTCTTCTTGCAATGTAGGGATTTGAAAATGACCCCGCTCATAAGGAAATCGCTGAGGAAATACCGGGCCACTGCCGTCTGAATTACCTCTTTCATGTACTTCTAATTGCTTAAGCTCTAACAGTTCAAAATCTCGAACATACCAATGGCCGTCGTCTCGATTACGTTGTGGAAATATTTCTGCAACATTAGTAACTTGATCCAAATGGATATCATGCAAAACAATAGGACAATCATCCTTAGACAAGACAATATCTTGTTCAATGAAATCTGCACCCATACCGTAGGCAAGTGCCGCCGCACTCAATGTGTGCTCAGGTAAATATCCGCTGGCGCCGCGATGCGCGATTACAATTGTCACTCAATTAAGCCCCTAAAAAAAGTAATGTGATAAGAATAATAGTAAATTATACTAACGTAATTATAAGATTATTATAGGCGTTAACCATGACTAATAAAGCGAAATTTCAACACTGGGCATTAAATCTCGATAAAGACAATCTGGCTTGGCTTTGTTTCGATAAACATGAAAGCTCAGCCAATGTTTTATCTGCGTCTGTTTTAGAGGAATTCGCGTCCATCGTAGAGCAACTTCAGCTTAACCTTCCCGATGGATTGATTATTTACTCGGGAAAGAAAAATGGCTTCATCATGGGTGCTGACATCAAGGAATTTACCAAGATCAACAGTGAAGAAGAGGCATACACATTAATTCGTCAGGGTCAAAAAGTTTTAGATGCGTTAGAGGCACTTGCCTGCCCTACTCTATCAGTTATCAATGGTTACACCTTAGGTGGTGGACTTGAATTAGCGATGGCCTGTAATTATAGAATTGCAATTAATTCAGATAAACCAGTCATAGGGCTTCCTGAAGTTCAGCTTGGTTTGCATCCTGGATTTGGCGGGACCGTCAGAGCAGTTAAAATAGCCGGCGTGCGAGCAGCGATGAAATTGATGCTCACTGGGAAACCGATCCGAGTAAAAGCAGCAAAAAATAATGGCTTAGTCGATCAATTGTGCTCTGATGAAGAATGGCAAAATCAAGCCAGAGCGATGATAAAATCAAAGCCCAAGCAAGCTACTGCCCCTCTAATTGAAAAATTATTAAATCTGCCTTTTTTGAGAGGTTTCATTGCAAAAACATTAATCAAACAAGTTTCTTCCAAAGCAAATAAAAATCATTATCCAGCACCATATGCAATGATAGGTTTGTGGCAAAAACATGGCGCTTCAACAACTAATGGTTATAAAGCAGAAGCAAGATCGATGGCAAAATTAATGTGCGGTAGTACCAGTCGTAATCTAATACGAGTTTTCTTTTTGCAGAACAAATTGAAATCTCAATTCCCAGCGAGTGATACCAACATCAAAAATATTCATGTTATTGGTGCCGGAATAATGGGGGGTGATATTGCAAGTTGGTGTGCCCTAAAAGGCTTCAATGTAACTCTTCAAGATCGCTCTACCGAAGATATAGCTCCAGCTCTAAAAAGAGCTGAAAAACTATTTGCAAAAAAAATTAGGGACAACTCGCTACTTGAAAAAACTCGCTCAAGATTATCCGAAGACCTCCTTGGTGATGGTGTAGCAAATGCAGATTTAATCATTGAAGCGATTTATGAGAATCTTGAAGCCAAAAAAGAACTTTACAAAAAAATTGAAACCAACATGAAATCAACCGCAGTATTAGCGACCAACACTTCAAGTATCTTACTGGAGGATTTAAGGGTCGATCTAAAGCAACCTGAAAAATTTATCGGTTTGCATTTCTTTAACCCGGTTTCACAATTACCCCTGGTGGAAATAATCAGCTGTAATGATACCGATGGCGATACGCTTCAAACGGGATTTAATTTCGTTAAAAAAATTGGTAAATCCCCTTTACTTTGTAAAAGCTCAGAAGGCTTTATTGTTAATCGTATCTTGGCCCCCTATATGGCAGAAGCGATGCATCTTAGCGAAGAAGGTATGGCATCGATAGATATAGATAAAGTTGCGGTAAATTTTGGAATGCCAATGGGTCCTGTAGAACTTGTTGATACTGTAGGTATAGATGTTGCATTGAATGTATCTAAGGTACTAGGCAAGGCATTTAATCGACCCATTCCAAAAAAATTAATAGATATGGTCGAAAATAATGAGCTTGGAAAGAAAACTGGCAAAGGTTTTTATGACTGGACATTTGACGGAGTATCCAAACCCAATGCAACCGCAGATGAAACGGCATTAATCCCAGATGATGCAGAGGATAGACTTATTCTACCGATGCTAAATGAAGCGGTTGCATGCCTTGAAGAAGGTATTGTTCTTGATTCAGATATGCTCGATATTGGTGTGATTTTTGGCACGGGCTTCGCCCCTTTTCATGGCGGACCAATACAGTATGCAAAGGAACGTGGCCTTGAGAATATAATGATGGCTTTTGCTAAACTTGAAGCCAAGCATGGATCAAGATTTAAGGCTCATTCTGGCTGGCTAAAATTAACAAAATAAATACTAATAATTATCGATTAATACTTTGAAAAAAATTGGCTGGCAAGCGATTAAACATGGCTTGATCTTGATTGCAGAATTTTAACCCCATAGACCAATCTACCAATAATGACTCGTAGGCCATTTGTAAATTATAAGAACCTTGTGGTTGATTGCGTAATTTGTAGATAGTATCTAAAAAAATAAATAAATTTAATTTATCTATCTTACTTAACATTAATATATCTGACTCACCTCCTATCGAGGATCCCGATCCAAAAGACTGATGGATTAGAGTTGCCACAAAATCAGCGAGCCAGTCCAATACAAAGTGAGGCTCTTCCTTGCTCCATTTTGCTGCCAACTGGATGGGTGATTCTTTTTTATGCAATAACTCAATAAATTGTTGCTTGAATACCGGTATCTTTTTAAATTCTTCAACCTTACTTAATGCTAATAATGGATGCTCAATAAGATGTTTGGGCAATTCATCCCAGCTCAATGTGTCATTTGCATCTTTTAACCATTGGATAGCATCGACCGTGGAGGGTTTATTTATATTCAATTGCTGACAGCGACTTCTAATTGTTGCTGGTATATTCTGCATACGATCCACGATTAATATAATAAGCGTATTACCACTCGGTTCCTCTAGCGTCTTGAGCAAACTATTAGTCGCATTTACAGTCATTGCATTTGCTGGCTCAATTATTGCAACCTTTCCAACACCTAAATAGCTTGTCTTCGATAATTCTTCGGTAAGCGCTCTAATTTGATCAACACTAATTGAGGTTTTACCGTCATTCGGAGAGACACGATGAATGTCTGCATGCTCATGATCGTGGCGTGGATGAATTGGAAATTCTGTGGTCGGTGAAATTCGCAAAAATTTCTCTATCTTCCATTCCGCTAATGATCTTTTACCAATTCCAGCAGATCCTGATAACAACAAAGCATGTGGGATCTGATTGTTTGCAATTTGGGTTACCCATATTTTTTGCTGCTCTCGATACCAAGGAATATCGGCGACTCTTGATTGTTTTGTATTATTATTGGTCACTCTAATAACCGATCCAAATGAAATAAAATTTCAGCTTGAACTAATTTTAACGATTGAGATGCATCAATAACAACAAATCTATCTTTATGCTCGTTAGCAAGCTCTAAGTAGCCTTGTCTAACACGCTCATAAAATGAAATATCTTCAGTTTCCATACGATCGATAGAACCCCTATTTTTAGCTCTTTGCATACCTATTTCTGCTGGAGCATCTAGTAAGATTGTTAAATCAGGTTGTAATTTTTTTTGTACCCAGGCAGCGATTATATTGATATCTTTAACATCGAAGCCACGACCGTAACCTTGATATGCAATAGTAGCGTCAGAAAAGCGATCACAAATTACATAATGCCCTTGGTTAATTGCGGGCTTTATTAAATTCTCTACATGAAAAGATCTGGCAGCAAAGAATAGGAGTAATTCTGCGATCTCTGGAACAGTCTCACCCTCTGTATTCAAGAGAACTCGCCTTATCTCTTCGGCTGTCTTCGTGCCACCGGGCTCTCGAGTTTCTATAGTAGTTATATCTTTGCTTTTGAGGTAATTGGATATAAATTCAATATTTGTTGACTTGCCAACACCTTCACTGCCTTCAATGGTTATAAATTTTCCTGTCATATTCATACCTACTTTTCTTTGCCTTCTTTGAATTTGATTTTATCAAGATATTCCTTAACAGCAAGATTATGTTCATCTATATCTTTTGAAAATTTATGTCTTCCATCTTCATCGCCAGTAGCAACAAAATATATGTACTCTTCATCGCTTGGGTTGAATGCAGCACGGATTGAATCTCTTCCAGGCAGCGCAATGGGTGATGGTGGAAGGCCCTTTCTAGTGTACGTATTGTAAGGGGTATCAAGGCGAAGATTACTTCTAGTTAGATTCCCATCAAATTTAGATCCCAAACCATAAATTACCGTTGGATCTGTCTGAAGTCGCATATTTAGCTTTAAACGTTTAATAAAAACACTGGCTATTCTTGTCCTCTCATCTGCAACTGCAGTTTCTTTTTCTATTATTGAGGCCAAAATAAGCCCCTCATAAGGAGAATAGAGGGGTAAATTGTCAGCACGATTATTCCATTCTTCATTGAGGGCTTTCAGCAAAGAATTATGTGCATCTTGAAGCACCATTGCAATTGGAGTTGACCTTGGAAATAAATACGTTTCAGGTAAAAATAAACCCTCTATATTTGCCTTGGAAGCAAACACAAAAGAATCAGCACTTAGTTGATCCCAATCGATATTTAGATTTAAATTTAAATCTACATCCTTATCAGCAAATATTACTGAAGCTCGGAGATCTTGCTCTAACTCACTCGCTGTCAATCCCTCTATGATTGTGAAAGGATGCAAAAAAACTTCACCTGTTATAAATCTATCAATAATTAATGATAAATTTGTGACCCCTTCAAGCAAATATTCACCAGCTTGAATTTTTGTTCCTTTTTTGGTCAGTCTCGCGTAGATCTTCAAGGGAAGGATATTTTCGACGAGACCTTGTTTTTTTAGTTTTATTAGGACTTCACTGAAATTCTCACCAGATTTAATTTCAAAAAAAATTGGCTTATCGTTGAAATCAATCGTCGAAAATAACATTCTGTAAAAAAGCAAGGCAGCTACCAATAAGACTGCAATAATGGCAACGATAGATAATTTGATTACTTGAAGTTGATTGATTAAAATTTTTATTCTCTGTTAGTTGAAACTCATCCCGCAAAGCTTCATGGCTATAGACGTTTCTTTATATTTGAATATACAACAAAAAAACGCCTCTGATGAGGCGTTTTTAATAATACTTAAAAGAATAAATTATTCTTTCATCTATCCCAATAGTTAAACAGATTTATGTGCAGTCACAAAGTCTATAGCTTGCTGAACAGTGGTAATCTTTTCAGCATCTTCGTCAGGAATCTCAGTATCAAACTCTTCTTCTAATGCCATTACCAATTCTACTGTATCTAATGAATCAGCACCCAGATCATCAACGAAAGAAGCTTCATTGGTTACTTCGTCGCCTTTTACACCCAGTTGCTCTGCAACAATACTTTTAACTTGCTCTTCGATATTACTCATTTTTATCTCCTTGAGGACTAGTTAAAGAAACTCGATAAATATACTGACTATCGACTTTTTTACTGTACACAATGTCTAATATAGACAATTTATCTAGACTATATATGCGGTAATATAAAATCCGCAGCCGTATTGTAGGGGAAAGTCACCTTTCAATCTACTCAGGATTCAATTCATTAGCATTCCACCATTAATATTAATGGTCTCACCAGTAATATACGCGGCAGAATCAGAGGCCAAAAATATCACGGAAGCTGCTATTTCTTCAGTTTCTCCAAATCTATTAAGTGGAACATTTGCTAGCATTTTTTCTGTTTGATCGGGCGTTAATTTATTTGTCATATCTGTTTGAATAAAACCAGGAGCGATAATATTAACCGTTATATTGCGTGTTCCTACCTCACGAGCCAATGATTTTGAAAACCCAATAACACCAGCTTTGGCTGCTGCATAATTAGCTTGGCCTGGATTACCCATGAGGCCTACCACCGATGAAACATTGATGATTCGACCATATCTTTGCTTCATCATTGGCTTAACACAGAGCTTACAAAGTTTAAATACTCCGTTTAAATTTGCATTAATTACCGCATTCCAGTCATCGTCTTTCATTCGCATTAATAAATTATCTTTCGTAATGCCTGCATTATTAATTAATATATGTATCGTTCCCTCATTTCCGAGGATATCTTTTATAGCTGAATCAATTGATTGACCATCTGTCACATCGAGTATCACCCCTCTTCCTTTTCCAGCTAACATTGTTGTAATGCGTTTTGCTCCATCTTCGGTAGTGGCGGAACCAATTACGAAAGCTCCTGCTTCTATGCAAGATTTAGCGATAGCTGCGCCAATCCCTCGACTCGCACCTGTCACAAAAGCAATTTTATCATTTAGTAAATTTGGTGAAAATATATTACTCATTGTCTTCCTCTGATGATAATTTTTGAGCGATCAATTCATTGATCGAATCAATTGATTTTATAGAGTCGAATTTAACTGCTCGTATTGATTTGTCAATTCTTTTACAAAGACCACTAAGGATTCCACCTGGGCCAAATTCTATAGAAATCCCAATATCTTTTTTGATGAAATAACGAATTATGTCCGCCCATCGAACAGGATTGGATATCTGTCTTGTAAGACCTTCAATGAGGTTATTTTGATCAGTATATAAGGCCACATCAACATTATTTATAACAGGAACGCTAGGGATTGCAAGTTGAATACTCTGAAGTTTTTCTTTAAGTTTTGCACCTGCTGGTAACATTAATTCACAATGCGAAGGAATACTGACATTCAACAGAATTGCCCTTCTAGCACCTTTCTTTTTAGCAATATCAATCGTATTTTCTACGGCAACTTTACTACCAGCAATCACAACTTGTCCTGGTGCATTAAAATTGACTGCCTCTACAATACCCTTATTTTTCCCCTCATCACACGCCTCTATTACAACATCATCATCAAGACCTATAATTGCGGCCATAGCACCTAAACCAAGAGGTACGGCTGTTGCCATATATTGAGCACGGCACTTGACTAGATCAACCGCATCTTCAAAAGCTAGGGCCCCAGAACAAACTAAAGCCGTGTATTCGCCAAGACTGTGCCCAGCCATGATAGAGGGAGAATGAGGAGACTCGGATGTGTAATATCGCCATGAGGCAACACCCGCCACCAGCATGGCAGGTTGAGTGTATAAAGTATTATTTAATTTTTCATCTGGACCATTCTGCATTAATTCCCACAAATCAAAACCCAGAATTGCTGCAGCTTCTGAAACCGTTTCTCGAACAATTTCAGATTCATTATAAAGCTCATGCATCATTCCGATTGACTGGGATCCTTGACCAGGAAAGACAGCTGCGAACATATTACTCTTCCATTGATTTTATGCTTGTAATTATTTTCTATTATAACGCCGCAATAAACAATTAACATTAATTCTTAACGTCACGTTTTCTTATTTTTTATTTTTACAATCGGTGTATGATTAATATAAGTATATGAATGAACTGAATAGATTCAAGGTGGATACGTGAACAGACAAAAAAAAGAAACTGGTTTTACGCTAATAGAAATTATGGTTGTTGTTATTATTCTGGGAATACTCACTGCCATTGTTGCACCAAACATCATTGGTAGAGTTGGAGATGCACAAATCTCTGCAGCGAAACAAGACATTAGAAATATTGAAAGTTCATTGAGACTTTTTCGCCTTGATAATTTCAACTATCCAACTAATGAGCAAGGTATTAAAGCATTGACGGCAAAACCAGTTGGACAAAACACCAGAAATTGGAAAGGGCCATACCTAAATCGAATGCCTAAAGATCCATGGGGAAACCAATATCTTTATATGTACCCAGGCCTAAATAGTGAAATAGACATATATACTTATGGGCGAGATGGACAGCCAGGAGGAAGTGGAGATGATGCTGATATCGGCAATTGGGATAGTCAACAATAAGCTCAACTATCAATCCTTTATAAGGCGCACCCCAGAATACAAAGAAAACGGCTTCACGCTTATAGAACTATTAACTGTCATGGCAATAATTGGCATAATTAGTGCGATATCGATATTCGCAATCAATACAACAAATAAAAATGACGATCTAACGGTTAACGCTACTAGATTAGCGTCATTGATGGAACTGTCAAGAGAAGAGGCGATAATGCAAGGACGTGATTATGGGATTGAATTCATTGAGAGTGGCTATCAATTTCTTGAATATATTCCGATGCTAGAGACATGGGTTGACCTACAAAATGATCACCTTTTTAAACAAAGAAAACTTCCCAATGGACTTCAATATGAGCTAGTAATTGAAAACAAGGAAATTCAAATAAAGAATAATAAAGTTAACTCATCCGATGAATCATTAGATAAACTTCGAGTAGATAAGATACCGCATATCTTAATTCTATCGAGTGGGGAAATTAGTCCATTCAATCTAATTCTTTTTACGGATGATAATTCCAGAATAAAAGTATCTGCCTCATTAGGTGGGGAAATTATTGTCAATAATGACCAATAAGTAATTATCCTATGAAATTTTATTGTAACTTTTTAACACCTATAAATAATCACAAAAAATCAGGATTTACTCTTATAGAAGTTATGATTGCTTTGGCGATTGTTGCAATCTCACTTGGCTCTGCAATTGCTATAACAAGCCAAGATATAATGAGAGCCGATTCGATGCAGCATAGAACCTACGCGAATTGGATCGCACAAAATAAACTCACTGAAGCTCGTATTAATAATATAAAACCAGATACTGGTGTTCAAGATGGATCTATTATATTTGCTGGAAATAATTGGAAATGGGAAACAAGAATCTCAAAGACAGGTATTGACGATTTATATCGAATGGATGTAGCAGTCAGTATTGAAACTAGAGAACTACCCAGTAGAACTATAACTGGATTTATTAACGATAACTCAAGATCTAGAAACAATGTCTCAAATTAAGAAAAATGGCTTTACGCTGATTGAAGTACTGGTTGCCATGGGAATATTTTCAATCTTATCTGCATTGGCCTATGGCACACTCAATCAAACGATAATTACTGCAGATATACTCTCAAATCGAATGAATAAAATACAGTCACTCCAAAGGACTATCAGGCTCATAGAACAAGACTTCATGCAACTGGCAGAAAGGCCAGTTCGAAGTGAAATAGGAAATACACAGCTTGCCGCATTAAGCACCAACCCTAATAATATCTATCCCATTGAATTTACTCGTCATGGTTGGTCAAATCCTTTGTCGCTAAAAAGAAGTACACTCCAACGAGCAGCTTACAACCTAAGCGGTGATTCATTAGTACGTCTTCATTGGAATGTTTTGGATAAAACTTATAATAATTTCATGCAAAGTGACATTTTGTTGGATAACGTTGAAAGTTTTAACTTCTCATTCATGAAGAATAATAACGATTGGACTGAGCAATGGCCACCAATTGAATCTAGTCTTTCTGATGGTCTTAGAATTTTACCTAAAGCAGTTAAAATAACGCTTAATTTTAATGATGACACCAATGTATATCGTTTAATTGAAATAAAATGATGAAAAAAAATCATCCATTACAAAAAGAATATAATAAAGGCGTAGCTCTAATTACCGCCATGATGATAGTTGCCATTACTGGAATCATTTCCACCAATTTACTTTGGGATAATATACTTGATACCCGTCGAACGATGACAACCCTAAATAGAGACCAAGCAATACAAGTTGCACTTGGAGCGGAAAGTTGGATCATGAAGATATTAAAAGATGACGCCCTTAATACACAATCCGATCATCTAAATGAATTTTGGGCGAAAGATCTTCCGGCGTTACCCATTGATGGAGGTGATATTTTTGGTCAAATTACTGATCTCCAAAGTAGATTTAATTTAAATAATCTTGTTAAGTCAGATGGTAGTATTGATCAAGATCAGTTTGAACACTTTCAACGTCTACTTAAAATCTTGAATATTGAAGCTAATATTACTGCCGAAATTATCGATTGGATTGACCCAGACCAATATCCAACATTTCCTGGAGGCGCTGAAGATGACAACTACACCAAGCTAACTCCACCCTATCGAACTGCAAACCAACCAATGATTAGTACCAGTGAAATCCTTTCTTTGAATTCTGTAAATCCCTATATTTATAAAACCTTAAAACCTCATATTACAGCTTTACCTGTAAAGACAAGAATTAATGTAAATACTGCCAACTCAATCGTTTTACAGTCTCTTGATAACGGAATAACCAAAAATGATGTTCAACGACTAATTATAGAAAGAATGCCTTCAGGGTTTGGTGATGTCTCAAGCTCATTTAAATCTTTACTTCTTCCTGAGAATTTAACTAAGATATCGGATAATTCGAATTACTTTCAATTAAAACTTATGATTAGAATCGATACTGTAACTATGACTATGTTCAGCAACATCAAACGAGACCAAAATGGAAATACATCCATTTTGATGCGAAGTTTTGGGTCGACCTAATTTATGACTATTACAACCATCATCAAGCTGAATGAATATTCTCTTAATCTGTCAGAGTGGATGACTGTAGATGAGATGGGCAGACAAATTACAGCGCCAGAATCCGGAGACCTCATGAATCTCCCTAGCGAACATAAACTGAATACAATAATTGTTCTTCTACCAGCTACTGAAGTATCAACTTCATTCTTAAATTTACCCATAAAATCAATCAATAAAATTAAAACAGCAATCCCCTTTGCCCTAGAGGAGGATTTAGCTTGTGACATTAATTTATTGCATTTTTCATTCAAAAAAATTAAATACAAAGACTCTATTCCTGTTTGTGTAATAGATAAAAATAAATTCAATGAGTACCGTAAACTCTTAATTAATTCTGGAATTAACGCTCAAGTAATAACATCAGAAATCTTTGGATTACCAATGATTCAAAGAACCGTAAATGTATTAATCGAACCAAACAAAACGCTCATTAATAATGGATCAGGCAAGGCCTATGCACTTGAGAATGATAGCGTAATAGATCTCCATGAATTGATTGATGAAGTGAAAGAAGACGCCAATCATGTTCAAGTGTATCTCGATTACTCATGCCAAGATAAATACAAAAATATCCAAGAAAATCAGGATGGTATAGATATACAATTACTAGAAGGAAGCTCGCTGCAAAAGTTATCGCAAATTATCGTAAACTCAGATTATGTTAATCTGCTGCAAGGTGAATATGCCGCTCAAATAGAATATAAAAAATACCTCCAACCGTGGCGTTATAGTGCTTACTTATTGTTGGGACTTATGATTATTTTAATGACAAGTAAGACCATTAACTACTTTCAAGCAACTAATTATGAGACTACGTTATCCTCTCGCTTTCTAGATGAATATAAAAAATTCCAACCCAATGCCAATAATATCAGTGACCCTATCCGTATTGTTACTGCTATAAAAAACAACAATTCCGTCAAAATAAATACATCTTTCTTCTTAAGCTCACTTCAACAATTAAGCAAAGCAGTAAATGACAATGACGGCGTATTTTTAACTTCTATAACTTACCAAGAAAACGTGACTATCATAAGATTAACCGCGCCCAATGTAACCTTAATTGATACAATTCGAAAAACAATAATTCAAAATGGAACCTTTCAAGCTAAAATATTATCCACTAATAAAATCAATAATAACGTGCAAAGCCGAATAGAGATAAAAGCACTATGACTATGATCAAACGATTAGAATCTCTTCAACAGCGTGAACTAATCTTGCTCACCATAGGTACCGTTACTCTATTGTCATTTTTAATATATTTATTCATATGGAAACCATTAGCTATAGAAACTGTTTCTGCAGAGACTAGAATAAAGCAACTAGAATGGTCTCTTGTTGAAATAAAATATCTTCAAAATATCAAGCAAAATGATAATCAAAAAAACCCACAGGAAGTTATTGAAAGCAATGAACCTCTCGTCGTAATTATTGATAGCGCCCTTAGAAAATACAGTTTGTATGAAAATCTACAAAGAAGTCAGCCCATTGGTGACAACTCCATCAGAGTGGAGCTGAATAAGGCAAAATTCAATGATTTAATAGCTTGTCTTGGGGAATTAAAGAATTCGTTTAATATGAATGTCGATACCGTCAACATTTCACTCGCTCAAGCGAATCAGGCTGGGATTGTTAATGCCAGCATCACGATACTTCGCAATTAATCATGCCAAAAAAGTATATTGCAATTATTTTAGTGCCCTTCATTGTTGGTGTGATTAATTTCTTTCCAGCTAATATTGCACTGCAAATAATTGCACCAAAAAATACCATCATCAATGGAATTAATGGAACTATTTGGAATGGTAACGTCAGTGAGGCGCAAAATAAAAGTATATATATTCGCGATCTAAGATGGAATATTCGGCTCTCTAGCCTACTACTCGGTCAATTGAGTTATAAAATTTCAATGTACCCGTTCAATGGTTACTTGAATACTCAAATAACAAAGAGCATTGATTCAACCATCGAACTGTCTGATTTAGAAGGTTCTATCAACAAAGGTGTTTTACCGGTGATTGCACCTTATTTGGGCCTCGATGCACAAATTGACTATGCAATTAAACAAGTCTTATTGAGTAAAAACATACCAATCAAAATTGACGGCGATATTAAAGTTAGGGATTTGAAAATTCTAGGTTTATCCATTCAATCTTTAGGAAATTATGCAATTAAATTTAATCCAGCTATAGGAAAAGTTATAGGAAGCATAGAAGGCGAAAATGCTTTATTAGATGTTGCCGGGACAGTTGAACTTGATAATAATGGAAATTATTTAATATTTGGCCTTGTGGCTCCTAATACATTCACGCCTATAGAAATAGTAAACCTAATGAATTTTCTAGGTACCCCCAATGATAAAAATCAACGAGAATTTAGATTTGAGGGCAAACTTTAGCTTTCAGTCAAATGTAATATCTTAAGATTTGGGAAATAAAGTGCCGTTTTTGGATGAAGGCCGCTGTAATTCTTGTATATAGCGGCATATTTAGTTAATTGATCCTTGTAGCGAATCGCTTCTGAATCGATAAAATCTGAAAGTCGACCTCCCTCATGATTGCCGGTTTTGTAATCAATTATCCAGTGCTGGTTATTTTCATCTATGTGGACCCTGTCTATGATAATCGAGTAATGCTTGTTTTCCCAAACACCAGTAAGGGGAAGCTCTGAAAATCCCTCACTCAAGATAATCTGATGATTTTTTTTGTCTTCAATGACATTAGTCATTGCCTGATATACTTTCTTCATCACGTTATCAAGCTGATCTTCTTTGACATAAATATTTCTTGCCCAATTTATTAGCATGGGCTTAAAACTATCAACTTCATTCAAAGATGGAATTTTTTTATCCACAGATAATTTATAAAGCCACCGATGTATGATGGTGCCAGATTTTTTGGCATTTTCGCCGACCCATGAATATTCAATATTATCTGAAGTTATTGATTCTGCATCCAAACCAAAAGATTCAATAGATGGGGCTTTTGAAGCAAAAGGAGTCAAGTAAAGATCATTTATACGTCTCAAGATTGGTTGAGTATAAATCGATTTTGGTTTGATATAATTATCAGATGAAATATTTTCATTTTCTAAATTAGTTTCAAATGTTTTTCTCAAAGATGGCCACAATCGTCCGAGCAATGATGATTTTGATGGAGGTATTAATGTATTGCCATCATCAGTTTGTTTGGTTTTTACATTACCAATAACCTCTAATGATTCACGTGCCCTCGTATACGCAACATATATCAATCGATCTAACTCTAAAAGCTCACCTTCTTTTGAGGTCTCTTGAATGTATGAATGTAATTTATCCTCATCCCGCGACCCTATCGGACTTATAACGATGTCATCGGAAAATGAATCTGAGGGTCGAGACATCCAATTAATTACCGGTCTTTCAGAAGCTCTTGCTCCAGCCCCCAATGAAGGAAGAATGACATGATCAAATTCTAATCCCTTTGATTTATGGATTGTCATTACATTAATTCGAACTTCTTTAAGATCTGAACTAGTTACTCTAATTTCGTCGATTTTACTCTCAAGCTCGGAAGGATCATCTAAACTTCCACCAACATCAATCGCTTCTATTGCCTTAAAAAACCTTTGTATGTTTTCTAGCTGCTCTATATTGGTAATTAATGCCGGACCATTTAACCGATACCAGGTTATCTCAACACGCTCTCGTAGTGTCAGCATTTTGCTTGGATCGACATAAGGAGAAATAATATGACAAAATTTATTCAATCGGGATTGGCTATTTTTGGATAGTACTTTGATTTTACTTTTATCCTGAATTAACTCCCAGATACTTTTTTCATTTTCACCTCTAACTAATGCAATTAAATCAATCCAAGTTAACCCTAATAATGGACCTCTGAGTATTCCCAGCCAAGCCGCCCTATCACATTTATGACAAATCGCCCTCGTTAAAGCCAAAAGATCAATAACTTCGGGTAGGTCAGTCAATCGATCAATCTCAACTGCATTATAGTGGATTTTCTCTTCCCTCAATAACGTTAGCAATAATGTCAATTGCGGCCTTGATCTCACCAATATGGCAATATTACCCGCTGTTTGTTTTAGCTTATTTCTGATTATATTGACGGTATAGGCTGCCTGAGCTTCTTTACTTTTATCAAAAAGACTGTGAATGCTATATTCGCCAGAATTTATTTTAGATGGATCTGCGGTCGCCTCAGAATAAGTAACCGCACCTCTAACTAAATCCTCTGAACTAGGTAATACTTTTTTGAAAGTTTGATTGAATTGATCTACCAATATGCCACCTGATCTATAATTACTTTTAAGAACTAAAAAAGTCAACGGAATATCGCCCAAGCCCTTTTTACTACTTATTAAAAATTGTGAAACCTGAGCATTTCTAAACCTAAATATAGATTGCATGGGATCTCCAACAAGAAATAAAGTCCTCTTGTCTTTTTCCTCCCAACCGCGAGTCAATGATTCGAGAAACTGATATTGTCGCGTTGATGTATCTTGCATTTCATCAACTAGGATATGCTTAAGCTTGTAATCCATAATGAGCGCTAGATCTGTTGGGAACTCATCATCACCGAGTGCTAATCTGGCGCAATCAGCCATTTCTATAAAATCAGCTGTATTTTTTTGTGCGAATATATTTTTTAGTTCTGCAACTGCATAAGGAAGCAGTCTAAATAATACAATTAAGATATCCCATTGCTGGGCATCATAATGTGGATTTGGAAGCAATCTAACTGAATGAAGCAATTCCCTAAGAAGGTTAAGATCACTCGCTTCATTTATTATTTCTTTAGTTTCTTCTTTTTCTTCTTTTGCCGCAGGCGGAAAACCGTTATTTTTATTTAAAGATTTCCGCCAAGCACCTGATTTCGTCAGTAAAAGATCAGCAATAAGACACCAACTATCATTATCCTCATAAGAATTAAGTTCTTTAACTGAGGACAATGAAGATAAAAATGTAAATTTATCATTCTCTACCAACAAAAAGTTAAAAATATTCGACAAACGTAAAAATAATTGCTCTGGAAATTCTTGTATTAATTTTGATTGATGATCTGCTACCAAGCTTTGTATATTTTTTTCTAACTGAACTCGTAATGCCGAGTAATTTGCTTCATTCAAACTGACACCTGAACCAATAATATCCATCCATTGATCCCGTCTCGCTAGCATTTTCTCGACATAATCAATATATTTATAGAGATTTACATCTATATGCATTAATAATTTTTCTGCATCAGAGATTGAAGTCTCGGCATTTTCATTAGAGAGGAGATTTAAAGTGGATATTGCAGCCAATCGATAGTTGGCTTTTAAATCTCGGTTTAATAATAATTTTTTACCAAAACCAAATTTAGACGTTACCGGTGATTTATTCACAATTTCAGAACATAATGAATCTAAAGTTAAAATTTTCATGCGCTTATGAGCGTGGATCAAATTCCATTTACATTCTTTGTCCTTTTTTAAGACCTCATTTGCATAATGATGAGTCTTTATTTGGTAATCTTCAGTAGGCTTTATATTGAAACTTGCTTTTGTTATTGCCCTCAAAACTCTTTGCTTCATCTCATTTGCTGCTTTTACCGTAAAAGTAATTGCTACAATTTCCTCGGGCTGAGTGACGCAAGCTAATAGCTTAAGATATCGCTGAATGAGAAGTTCAGTTTTTCCTGAGCCAGCAGGAGCTTGAATAATGAACGATTTTTCTATATCTAGAGCTTGCTTACGGATACCGTCATCATTGCTTAAAAGAGCATCAACTTGACTCATTTTTAAGCTCCTGAATTCGACTTAATACGTGCAGATGTCTCAAGTTATTATTACTGTCTAACTGGGTTTTCTGATTGATAGAGGTATCACCACTTGAAATACTAGATAAGACTTTATGAACTTCATCGATACCAATATCGATATCATATGATTTATGTTTATTATTTTTACAATGATTAAAATCATGGAGCCCTACAGACACAAAATTAATTGTATCCTTATCTTTAAAATTTATAAAAGAAGCGGTGGCAGGTTGGTTCTGGATCGCCGCAGCATAAACAAAAAGCTGAATAGAGGATATAGCATTATCTGAATTTATAATTGCCTTTCCACTATTGCCAGTTTTGTAATCAATAACATGAGATGTATTATCTTGATAAACATCTACCCTATCAACTCGCAAGCTTAGCTTTAGATTGGCGTAAGTGAAGTTTAATTTTTCTTCAATACCCTGAATCTCAAAGTAATCACGATTCAATTCATTCGCTAAGAAATTAGCTAACAGCAACTCAGATCGAGATTTTTCCAATTGAAAAAGTCGTTTCAAAATTGGATTACCACTACTATTGATGTCTTTATCGTAAGTTAAGCTTACTGCTTTTCGAATACGCTGTTTTTTTTCATTTTCCGACCATGATTGAATGTCTTTCGATGATAGTTTAATACTGAATAATTCAGCCAACGAATCATGCAGTAATGAACCTCTTAAGAATGGACTAATACCTACCACAAATTTATCCAAAGGCTTTACCGAAAGTCTGCCGCCAACAAAAGATGAAAAAGGATCACTTAAATAAGCTTGGATGGTATTAACTCCTCCGGCCAAATATTCTATATTTTGAACTTTTGGAACATTCTCTTTCACTTCGATTGTATTCTGGCTTAAGAAAGGCAAAAGATACCAGTCAGGATCACTACAAATTTGAGTGTTATCTCCAACATCTATCATCGATGTAAATTCTAATAACAAGTCATTTTTATTTATCGAATAACTGTAATTTATATTTGCTGCTGCCGATGATAATGATTTCAATAATTTTTTCTGGGTTGCAATTGAAGCTGAAGACTGCATATTGGGGAGGTTATATTGCCTTTGAATAACGGAAGAAATAAGCGCAGATGATTTCAGGTTTTTTGGCCAATTTTCATTATCCATGCCTGACATCCAAAGATAATCAAATTCCATACCAACAGCATCATCGAAACTTAAGATAGTGATAGCGCTTAATGGATCTTCTGGCTGGAATACAGTATTTTCAATTGAGTTTAATAGACGATTAATGACATATACCAATGATACTTTGTCATAAATAATTTGAGTGCTTTCAATCTCATTTAATAAATCTTGCCACCGAGTCAATAATTGGTAATCAGTATTAGTAGGATTATCTATACCCGGCCACCCCAATGACTCAAGGTCGGCACTGACTATATCAAACCAATCTCGAATTAATTTATTTGTATTTCGTGATATTTTTGTTTTTTCGAAAACAACTAGTTTCGATATCACCTCAAGCTCATCTGGACTAGAGTCCAATTTGAATTTTTCTATAAATTCTTCAATCTGCCAGTCCCTCTCTGGCAATAATCTTAATTTTGACTCTATAGAGTGTGAACCTGCGACATTAATATCTTGAAATAACGAGCTTCTTACCAATAAACTGATCTCTTTTGAAGATAATGCTGATTGATACCACTTTAGCAAGAGTAAACAGTTAAATATTATAGGGTAATTATTTATATGCCCCTCATACCTATTGTTAATGAGTGATGCTTGGTGCGGATAATTGTATTGCCAGCCTGGAGATAAACCCTCCATGATTAAATATCTAATCTCCCTAGATTGATGAGCATCATTTATTAATACGGCTATTTTTGATTCGGGATGTCCTTGCAGCATTTTTCTAGCCCAGGCGCCAACCGACCTAAACTCTGCTTCAATATCTTTATAAGAATTTTTACCGGCAATAGAAGCAGGCTGCGCGTAATTCATATAGTTTATTTCTATGTTACTTTGTAAAGCGGTATTCAACTGGTCTAATATTGGCAATGGTTCATAAAAGCCAACAAGTGAAAGCGATTTATCGTCTTTTGGGTTCAACCATTCCTCTGGATCATATTGTAGTAAATGATTTGCCAGCATCGACGAATCTAACCAATTATTTTTTGTTATTTTTTCAACATATAGTTGTAATACGCTAGAGAATAATTGGGTCTCTTCAGAATTCTCCAGCTCAGTAATTTCAGTAAATGGCACGCAGAAATCACACAACTGTCTAAATGCATCTTGGGCCTCACTAGCGAGTCGATTAATATTTGCTAAAGGATCGCTGAGTACAGCTTGGAAGCACTGCTCCCACAATAAATGAGATATATTGTTGTCTATGATTAGTAAGTTACCCACATCTGTACTATTGAGATATCTATTTTTTAGCCAGTCTCGCCAAAAAAATATTTTTGGTGTGGCCCATGCTTGTTTTTTTAGTCTCAATTGAGATTTATCATACTCATTGATTAAATCTCTCGCCAAAACCTGAGACACAGTTAAGATAATTTCATTATTTTTAATTTTTTCTGGCAACCAAGGATAAATGAAGCTATTTACACTCATACTATATTCTTGCTACGTAGTTTCTCTATCTCAGTATCAGAGTAACCTAAATTCTCTTTTAAAATTTCATTCGTATGCTCACTTAGCTTTGGAGGTGCCCTATTATATTGAATTTTGTAACTTGAAAATGTGACTGGATTCGCGACTGTAGGAACCTTCTCATTGTCTGATGTAACTGTATATCTAACTATATTTCGTTCCTTGGAATAGCTGTCATTAAATACCTCTTGAATATTGTTAATTGGTCCACACGGAATACCGTGCTCCCTAAACAAAGACAACCAATGATTGGCATTATTTTTAATAAAAATTACTTGTAAAAAATTTATAATTTCTTCTTTATTAACAATGCGTTGTTCATTTGTTTTGAACTTATTTATAAATTTAGTATTAGTTTCATTTAGGACTGTCATTAACCGCTTGAATTGACCATCATTTCCAATCGCCAGCATGATCTCACCATCGTTTGTTGAGAAAGTCTGATATGGAACGATATTTGGATGTCCAGTCCCCTCTCTTACAGGTATTTCGCCACCAATTAAGTAGTTCATACTCTGATTGGCTAACCATGCTACCTGGGTATCGTATAATGGGATATTTATACGCTGCCCTTCATGATTTTTTTCTCGCTGATAAAGCGAAGCTAATATAGCTGTAACTGCATACATTCCAGCCATAATATCTGCGATAGCGACTCCCGATTTTTGTGGTTTACCTTCTTTCTCCCCAGTAATACTCATTAGACCACCTGATGCTTGTATCATCGCATCATAACCAGATTCGTCTGATTTGCTCGAGGTTTCAGAAAAAGCAGTTATAGAACAGTAAATTAATTTACTGTTTATTTTTTTTAACTGTTTCTCACCTAGTCCATATTTTTCAAGTGTTCCAGCCCTGTAATTTTCAATCAAAATATCACAAGACTTAATCAGTTTCTTGATTATTAGGGCGCCTTCTTTCGTTGAAAAATCACAAGTTAAAGAGCGTTTATTTCTATTGGTAGATAAAAAATAAGCAGCATCTGAATTATCAAGTCTCTTTTTGCCGCTCAACCAAGGAGGGCCCCATTGACGAGTATCATCCCCCACTTCTGGCTTCTCAATTTTTATTACCTCAGCACCATAATCAGCGAGTAACTGAGTAGCCCATGGCCCTGCCAGAATACGACTCATATCCAATATTCGGACACCTTTTAATAAAGGATTATTACGCATATAACACCCGTCTATTATCAGTAATCCATTCACTCCAAGAACCGGGGTATAAGGCAGGTTCAGTTATACCTGCAATCACCGCCGATATCGAAAGATGGCAAGCCGTTACTCCAGAGCCGCACATTACGCCCCAGTCCTGACAATTGGTTATATTTTTATTTGCAAATATCTTTTTTACTATAGATTGTTCCTTCCAACTACCATCTGGGTTTACAAAATCCATAAAAGGAATATTTATAGCATTCGGTATATGTCCTGCAATTTTATCAATCGGCTCTGACGTGCCACTAAAACGATCTTTATCTCTTGCATCAACCAGTAAAAAACGAGTTTTATTCAAAAGCCATTGCTCTATCATCTCAGTTGACCACGTTGTAAGTGTATTTGTACTTGCTTCAAAATCACCTTCAGTAATAACTGGTAATAATTGAGTTAAAGTAAAATCAGAGCTTAGCCATGCTTTCATACCTCCATCAAGCACTGAAACTCTCTTGTGACCTAGCCACCTGAGAAGCCACCATAGCCTTGCAGCAATAGCACTATTGCTATCATCATAAACAATTACATGACTTTCTTTTGAGATCCCCCACATTCGAAAAAGAGCAGATATTTCGTTTATATCAGGTAAGGGATGTCGACCGGTTAGTGGGGTAATTTTTCCAGCCAAATCATTATCTAAATGGGCGTAAACTGCATTAGGAATGTGCCCTTGATTGTATGAGTTTTGACCTTGACATGGATCTATCAAAGAAAAACGCGTATCAATAATCACGTAATTATTATTATTTATACAATCAACCAATGATGATGGTGTTATCAATACATTATTATCAAGCATAAATTATCCAAAAGTAATGAAAAATTGACAAAAAAGACGTTATATACTTGTACCAAAGTATACTCTCATAGACAATACGATTACTAAAAATAAATAAGGACAATGTCAGTGAGGAAAATAATTGTTGGACTAAAACGAGTCATTGACTACAACGTTCGTGTAAGAGTACGTCCAGATGGCAGCGGTGTCGAAACAGATGGTGTCAAAATGAGTATTAATCCATTTGATGAAATTGCACTCGAAGAAGCATTGCGAATTAAAGAACAAGGTAAAGCTGATGAGATTATCGTGCTGTCAATCGGTGCAAGCGAATCCCAGCAACAACTTAGAACAGGCCTAGCAATGGGTGCTGATAGGGCTGTATTAATAGAAACTAGCGAAAACCTCGACCCTCTCAGTATCACTAAAGTTTTTCAAAAAATCATATCGCAAGAAAACCCAAATCTAGTAATATTGGGTAAGCAAGCAATTGATAATGATAATAATCAAACAGGACAGATGCTCGCGGCACTCCTTGAGTGGCCACAGGCCACTTTTGCTTCAAAAATTTCATTAAATGACACTAAAGCTGAAGTAATTAGAGAGGTTGATGCTGGTCTAGAAACTATCGAAATCAACCTGCCCGCTATTATAACGGTGGATCTAAGGCTTAATGAGCCAAGATACGTTAAATTACCGGATATCATGAAAGCCAAGAAAAAACCTCTAGACGTTATTGCGTTTGGAGACCTTGATATTACACCTAATGATGCAATTAAAATTCTCAACACTGAGCCACCAGAGCAAAGACAAAAAGGCATAATGGTGGATAATGTTCCCGCGCTTATAAAAGAACTCGAAAATAAAGGCTTAATCTAATGAACAAAATTCTCGTAATTGCTGAACATAATGGTACTGAGATAAATGGCAGCACCAATAAGTGCGTCACTTGTGCAAGTAAAATAGAAAATTGTGAAATTGATGTAGTTGTATTTTCGAAAAATGGTGATATTTTGGCCTCAAAGGCGGCAAAAATAGATGGGGTAAATAAAGTTATCAAGATCGATGGCGACATAAACGAATTCAGTTTAGCGGCTATAATCGCCCCTCAAATTAAACACATATCCAGTGATTACTCTCATATTTTCGGCCCGTCTACTACTTTTGGTAAAGACCTTATGCCAAGAGTTGCTGCACTATTGGATACCAATCAAATTAGCGACATCATGGAAGTAATTACATCGCACTCATTCAAAAGGCCTACTTATGCTGGTAACGCCATTCTAACTATAGAGGTTGCAAAGTCAGAAAAAATCATAGCTACAATAAGGACGGCATCATTCACTGCGGCAGAAAATAACAATAATGCCAATATCGATACTGTCTCCCATGATATTCAATTACCAGACCACACAAAATACATCTCTCTGCAATCCGGTAAATCAGACCGTCCCGACCTCCAAACCGCAAAAAAAGTGGTATCTGGCGGAAGAGCACTAGCGAGTGAAGAAAATTTTAAAATTATATACGAACTGGCTGATTCTCTAGGTGCCGGTGCTGGCGCATCAAGAGCCGCTGTTGATGCAGGTTATGTTCCTAACGAAATGCAAGTCGGTCAAACAGGAAAAATTATAGCGCCCGATCTTTATCTTGCTATCGGTATTTCTGGTGCAATTCAACACCTTACAGGAATTAAAGACGCGGGAACGATTGTTGCTATCAACAAGGATGAAGATGCTCCTATTTTCGAAGTAGCTGATATAGGCCTAGTCGGCGATTTATTTAAAATAATACCAGAGCTAAAAGCTGCTCTCGACGGTTAAATCTATAATTTAGATAATACCGAATCAGCTTTACTTGCTTCAATTTTACCGGGCTCTTCAATCATCAAGTCAGTAATGACTCCGTCATCAGCGATCATGGCAAATCTCTTGCATCGAATCCCCATACCAAAATTACTATTATCATTATCAAGGCCAATTGATTTTGTATAATCACCATTACCGTCTGCTAGCATTAAAATCTTATCGCCCACAGCCTTATCAACACCCCAAGCATGCATCACAAAAGTATCATTGACTGACATACATGCAATTGTATCCACTTTCTGGGCATATATTTCATCTGATAGATCTAAATAAGACGGTAAATGGCTCATTGAGCATCCCGGAGTAAATGCACCAGGTACTGCGAAAAGGACGACTTTTTTTCCATTAAATAGATCATCAGTACTCATCGGTGCTGGACCGTTATCAGTCATTACTGTGAAGACACCTTGAGGTAATTTGTCACCGACTTTTATTGTCATTAGATCTTCCTTTTATTTATAATTTTTAGGGTAATATCAAACTTTAATTAACATTCATTTTCTGCGATGTGAACAACCAACCCATCAAGCTCATTCGTTACTTCAATTTGGCAGGTTAAACGGCTGTTGTCGCGACGATCAAACGCAGCATCTAGCATACTGTCTTCCATATCATCAGGAGCTGGTAACTTACTTAGCCATTCTGGATCAATATATGCGTGACAGGTTGCACATGCACATGCGCCACCGCATTCGGCAGGCAAACCATCTAAGTCGTTATTAACTGCACCTTCCATCACGGTATAGCCAATATCGACATCAATCTCATGTTTGCCACCATCTTGGGTGACATAGTTAATCTTAGGCATTTAATTCCCCGTCAATTGACGTCATTATTGATTGATTTAATTATCCAGAGCAAACGTCATGAGGTATTTTCAAGCACTTAAATCCTTGCTGCTTGAGCCTGGGCCCGCCTTTTGGCAAGATCATCTGCTTGTTTTTTTGCTGCATTTTCAGCTAGTTCTATTTGCTTATTTCTAGCAATGTCACTTTCTATAACAGCAATCCATTGGCCTGAAATACGTTGTGATCGTTTTGTTTTGCTAGCAGCTTTAAATGCATCAATAGCCTCAAGATATTCTTTTTCATTATACAGGCACATACCAAGTGAGATTTGTGCGTTGTCCGGGCTCTTGATCTTTCCCTTCTTTATACCAGCTTTTACTGATTTTACGCAGTCACCATACATAGCTAGATTCAGATACGCATTACCCAATCTCAGGTCTAATTCACCTTCATCTGATAATTTTGCAGCCATCTTAAGAGCAGGAATTGCCATCTCATCTTCCGAGGCTAGAGTAAATGCTTGAGACATCAGTCTATAATTTTTTGCATTACCTTCTACGCGTCCATTTTTAATTTCTTTATCTAAGAGAAGAGCACCTTTAAATGGCACTTCTGCCTGCATAAACAATTGTGCCATTGTTATTATTTCAGCTGGTTTTTCCAATAAACCTTGTGTGTGGGCAGCATCATATGCATATATCAAATTCTCATCTTCACCTAGTTCCGTATAAGCGCCTGCTAGAGAGAACCAATATCTCTTTTTAGGCCAATTGAGTATCAATGTTTTTTGTATATCCCTAACTTTTTCAAAATTTTCTTGCTGGAAATATGCAAAATTTAGAAGCACAAACCAGTCTTCTTTTGCTAGCGGTTCTTTACTCGCTAATTTTCTTGCGTCAGATAATTTCTTTGTTGCAGCTGCAATTTCAAGCTCTTCTCTGGCTTTTTTTAGCTCCGCTTCAGCAGTAATTACCGCTGCCGCTCTCTGTGCTTTTTTTCGCCTCACATCTACAACTAAAGCTGTTTCAATCGGCTCTATCATTTCACCATAACGCTCTATTTGATAAAGATTTTGAGCATAGAGAATATATGCGTCTGGTGTAGGATTAATTTCTAATTTCAAATATTCCTCTATCAGAGAAATAGCCGCTGAATAATTTTCTTCCATCGTATTTAACTGAGCTAATGTATACGTCGTAGTTTTCTTTATTTGTTCTTCGATGGTTGGAATTCTTAGCATTTCTTGATAGGCGCTCATTGCCCTAGGAATGTCTTCCATGTTGTAGTAAACGAAGCCTAGATAATTCATTACATTCTGGCGCTCATAGTCAGAAATTTTTGTACTGGCTCGTAGGGCATTTAATATCTTTAGCGCTCCATCGTTATCTTCAGTCTCCATCAATTCTTGAGCTTTGGTAATTTTCGCATAGACGCTCTTACTAACCGCCTGTGATTTTTTTGTTTTTTTATTATCACGACGATCACGCTCACTGACTCTATCGTTCTCTGATTGAGCGCTACTAGGTGTTGTTTGAGCAAATAAAGGCCCTACCAAAAATATTGAAACGGTAAGGACTGCGAGTAGCTGTTTAATTATATTTTGTTTTATTGACATACTTACACCTTTATTTCTTTTACCCTAGTTACTATGTTTATCATTAATATAAATCAATCTTCAATTTTAAACGTTATTCTCGTTTTTACCCCTGATACAGATTGAGGCACTCCATCTACTACACGTGGCTTATATTTAAATTTTAATACCGCTCTTTGTGAAGATCTATCGAATAATGAGCTAGTGCAGAATTCTGCAAATGGATCCGAAGTTGTACCCGCCGGTGTTACAGTAAAGCTCATATCGCAATAACCCTCTAAATTCCTGGATAAAGCTCTCGCTGGATAAATAGGTGCCACTCTAACAATAGGTAGATAATCACCTTCAGCAATATTCATTCCGCCAGGACCACCTATGTTTAGGTCATTCGACACTGATGGAGGTGGTATATTAATTGTTGGTGCATTTGGATCAACCGAATCCATATCTTGAGGTGGCATCTCTTGAGGTATCTCAGGAGGTTTTGGTGGTTTTTCAGGAGTTATGTCTTCAGTGTTAATATTTTCATTACGCTTAACCCTCACAAACTCAAGCAAATGCCTAGCTCTTGGTTCTGTTAAGGCACTTTTTCCTGATGCAATGAGTAAATGCATAACAAACAGAAGGCTTATAGTAATTGCAGACCCGGCTAATATTGAAATTGCATATCTAGCGTACATGGATTATACCTCTTCTGTTTTCTTAATTATTTGCCGCAATTGAAACGTTATAGACACCGGCTTGTCTCGCAGCATCCATCACAACAACCAATAATTCATTCGTTGATTTTTTATCTGCTTGGATAACTACCGACCCTTTAGGATTCTCCGCATGCATTCTTTCTATGTTTGCTCTTACTGCCCTCGGATCTATTAATCTTCTGTCTATCCAGATTTCATCATTAGGACTAATAGCAATTAATATATTGGCATCCGCAATACTTTCTGAGGTTGGTGCATCTGGTCTATTAACATCTATTCCTGCTTCTTTGATAAAAGACGCGGTCACGATAAAGAAAATTAGCATAATAAATACCACATCCAACATTGGTGTTAGATTAATTTCTTCTGACTCTTCTTCTTGTCCTAAATTTATACCTTTACGCATATGCTTTCACCTTTAATGATCTATTGTGAGAGAGTCTTCTAAAAACTCTACTTCTCTTGCGGCACGCCTGGTTAGGAGTGTTACTAAAAGAACACCCGATAAAGCTCCTACCATTCCAGCCATTGTTGGAACGGTTGCCTGTGATACTCCAGCCGCCATAGCTCTAACATTACCTGAACCTGATACTGCCATCACCTCGAAAACCTTAATCATGCCTGTCACAGTACCAAGAAGGCCTAAGAGAGGACATAAGGCTACCAATGTCTGAATCATTGGTATTGACCCATTAGTTGCCATAGAAAATCTGGAAATCATGCCTTCTCTTATTTGATGGGCCTGCCAGGAGCGACGCTCGCTCCTTGCATCCCAATTGCTTTTAATATCACTTGCTAGTTCCGTCATAGTTGAACGAAAATACATCAATCGCTCAATGATTAAGGCCCACATAAGGAATATTGTTACTGCAATCCATCTGAGTACATTACCACCAAGATACAAGAAATCGATGATTGCGTCCCAAGAGTCATATAACCAATACATAACTACCCCTATACTCGATTAATTCTTGTTTTCTGAGTGATTTGCAACAATTCCAGCACTCTGTGATTGCAAGATATTAATTATCTTGCGACTCTGCCCACTAACTAAGGTGTGAAGCAATACCATTGGTATCGCAACACATAACCCCAATACTGTAGTCATGAGCGCCTGTGAGATACCCCCTGCCATTAGTTTTGGATCGCCGGCACCATAAAGCGTTATCACTTGGAAAGTTTTTATCATTCCAGTCACTGTACCAAGTAATCCCATCAATGGTGCGACTGCTGCTATGACTTTAATAAATAACAAACCTTTTGTAAGGTCAGGCATCTCTTTCAAGGCAGCCTCACTTAATTTAAGCTCAACGGTTTCTATATCAGCTCCCTTAGCTTGATCATAAGCAGATAAAACTCGACCTAATGGATTGTCCATTGATGCAGTTTCTTTTGTTAATTGAGCGGTTACATTACGACTGTCTTTAGTAAGTGAAATCCATCGCCATACAGCAATCATAAGACCAACAATTCCTAATGCAATAATACAATAACCAACAATGCCGCCTTGGTTGATACGCTCAGTAATCGTCGGTGATTCTACTAATAAAGCCAGAATTCCACCGCGTGTAACATCCAAACCTATTGCTACGTAGCCATCTGTGGCCTCCATCATATCTTCTGCTGAGTTAGTATATTGAGATTGCTCGGGCTGTCTTTGCAACTCGGTGACATTTCCTGTCGTAGTATCGTATTGAAGGTAGCCATCTTCGAAGACCAGGTTGAACACACCAATTCGAACAACATCAGATGTTATTCTTTCGCCATCCGCCGATGCATACTCTGTAGTGAACCTTGCAATTTTTCCTTGCTCACTAATTTCCCTTTGAAGCTCATACCATAAACCTTCAATATCCTGAATGGATGCGAGGCTATTTGCGCTGGCCATCTTATTACCAAGCTCAACCAAGAATGCTTCACGATTTGGATACTGAATATTGGTTAATGAACCATTGAAACGTGTTTGAGCATCACCTGATACAGTCTGCAATACACCAAATAGTTCTTTTAGAGCACCTAATCTTTTATCTAAAGCCGCTCTTGCATCAACAATCAATTGTTGATTATCGGCAAAGGTAGATTCTAAATCTTCACTTCTGTTCTCTTGACGAGTTCTTTCAGCTCTTGAATCATTTAAGATTTTTTGCTGATTATTTCTGTCTGCTTGAAAGCGAGCTTCTCTCTTTTGTGCCTCAACAGAATCTCGTGCTTGCCCTTGTTCGATTTGTTTTAGCAAATCGCCCATTGATGATGCATCTTCTTGTGCATTAGCAATACCAATTGAACCCATCAGTATTAATGTGTAGGTTATAAACTTATTCATTTTAAGATGCCTCCTTTGCAGCTTGTACCGGAATTAGCATTAATTCTGGTGCAATTAACTGTCTTGCCATTCTTAGTCCTTTTCGTATTTCCGCACGATGCTCATCATCTACTACCCAATCATTTTGATTAACGTCCCAAATACCTGTTATTGAAGAGTCATCCGATTGAAAATACAGTCCAATTCTACCAACTCTCAACATATTATAATCACGAACCCCATAATCACTGCCAAGATCCAATGATTGCTTATAATATTCAGCGGAAGAGCCGTAATCCAATTCAATTTGATAAGATTCCATGACTTTTCTGAATTTTTCAGCAACACTGACATCCGAACGAGACATTAATAATTTCAAAGCATCTATACGTTTAGTTCTTTCTTCTATCAAGAAAGGAATATCTAAAGCTACGGATTGATCCAAGCCATCAATCATTCTCTCCATTAAAGGAAAGATTTGACGATTAATGACATCAACTTGATCCATAGATATTTGAATGTCTTCAAGTGTAGCCTCTTGACCTTGCACTTGAGCATTCATGAGTCGGTTATAGACTTTAAGCCCATCGATTTCTTTATTAATGGCACGATATTGATCGGTAAGAGTTCTCGTACCTTCAACTTTTTCATTAATTCTTTCTTGAGAAGCCTGAGCTAATTGTAATCTTTTAGCGTCAGCCCTAAGAACATCATCGACCGATTGAGCAACTAAATTACCAGACATCAATACAAGACCGATTGTCGTAGTTACTAATTTAACTGCCAAGCTATTATTTATGCACCGTTTCATGGGCACTCCTTAAAAGTTTATTTAAATTACTTTTACACTATCCCCGATAAAAAAGGAATGATGCACTTATTTCATTACCAAATTATATTATGTTTTTTTTTGATTAAAAATCAAGTATTGCTGGGCCTTATTAGTATTTAAAAACTATATAGTTGTTGTAGCCTCACCACCACTTAATCTAATTTAAGCGTGGATAAGAATACCATAATAAAAAAATATCGCTAGTCCTTAAGAAAGTTACTTTTTCAACAATAAATGTGCGGAGAGTTCGAGCTTTGCAATTTGAGATAAATGCACCTCGTCAGGCCCATCCGCCAACCTAAGCGATCTCGCCCCTGCCCAAGCTGAAGCTAAGCCAAAATCTTCACTAACACCGCCCCCACCATGAACTTGAACGGCCCTATCAATAACTCTTAACGCCATATTAGGCGCCACAACCTTTATCATTGCTATCTCTTTACGCGCTAATTTGTTTCCCTGCTTGTCCATCATGTCAGCAGCTTTTAGGGTAAGTAGTCTCGCTTGCTCGATATCAATCCTTGAATTTGCGATCATTTCCTTGACTACCCCTTGTCGAGATAATTCCTTACCAAAAGAAACTCTTGCAGCCGCTCTTTCGCACATCCTTGATAACGCCCTTTCTGCCATACCAACAAGACGCATACAGTGATGAATTCTTCCTGGCCCAAGCCTTCCTTGGGCTATTTCAAAACCTCTACCCTCTCCTAAGAGTATATTATTTTTGGGAACGCGAACATTCTTAAAAGTAATCTCCGCATGACCATGTGGTGCGTCATCATAACCATAAACCATTAAAGGTCTAATCACATCAACACCCTTAGAATCCAAAGGAATCAGTATCATTGATTGTTGTGCGTGCCTGGCGGCATTGACATCTGTTTTACCCATAAATATAAGTATTTTACATCGAGGGTCCATAGCGCCTGAAGTCCACCACTTGTGGCCATTGATTACATACTCGTCACCTTCAAGAGTAATAGTTGATTCGATGTTTGTAGCATCAGAAGAAGCCACTCCAGGTTCTGTCATTGCAAATGCCGATCTTATTTCCCCATTCAATAACGGTGTTAGCCACAGATCTTTTTGCTCTTGAGTGCCATACCTAACCAGGACTTCCATATTTCCAGTATCAGGAGCTGAGCAATTAAATACCTCAGAAGCAATCAGGGATCTTCCCATTATCTCTGCAAGTGGCGCATATTCGAGATTATTGAGTTGAGCGCCATATTCGCTATCAGGCAAAAATAAATTCCATAAATTCTCTTGTTTCGCAAGTGTTTTTAACTCTTCCATAATGGGCGGGATCTGCCAGCGAGAATCGCCTTGATTCAAAGAATCATAAAAAACTTTTTCATTTGGATAAATATACTCATCCATGAAGCTAATTAATCGATTTCTTAACTCAACAACTTTTAAAGAATAGTCAAAATTCATTATCTTATACCTTGCAAATTAATTATTATATTTTACGTTAAATATCCTCAACAATGTTGAAGTTTACTACCATTTAAAGGAATAAAACATTGGAGAAGAAATTCAATCTTTAAGTTATCACCCTATCATTAGAAATACCAAGTAATGATTTATTCGAAACCATATTAACGGAAATATATTCGAAAGACGTAAAAGAATAAATGTATTATAATGCGGCAGTATTGACATAAATACGCCCTTACAACATTATTTATATTATTAATATGAAAAAAATAAAAATAAGCTCAAGAAACGAGAGTTCCTTTTTACTTTCACTGTTATCATTGCCATCAAGAGGACGCTAGGGAAAATTTAATATCTCATACATTATTATTAACCTCGCATTCAAAAAACGAATGGTGGGGTTTTTTTTAAGATAAACGCATATTTAAAGCAACAACATAAGAGGAAACGCAAGCAATGCAAATGTATTCAGAAAAAGATGTAGATTCATCAGTATTAATGGGTAAACGTGTCGCAATAATTGGATATGGCAGTCAAGGTCGTGCTCACGCACTCAATCTTAAAGATAGCGGTCATAATGTAATAGTTGGGTTACGCAAGAACGGACCTAGCTGGAAAAAAGCAATTGCTGATGGACTTGAAGTAGCAGAGCCAATAAACGCGGTAAAAGGTGCAACAATCACTGCATTTCTAACGCCAGATCTCACCCAAGAGGAACTCTACAAAAGTATTGAAGGTGCCTTAGAGATTAATTCTGCAATCTTGTTCGCTCATGGATTCAATATTCATTATAAGCAAATCATGCCTCGTAATGATTTGGATGTTTTTCTAATCGCTCCAAAAGGACCTGGTGGACTAGTTCGTCGTCAATATGAAGAAGGTCATGGTGTCCCATGTCTGGTCGCGGTTGAAATTGATCACTCAGGCTCTGCTCTTAATTTGGCTCTTGCTTACGCACATGGAATTGGTGGGGCCCGAGCTGGAGTAATAGAAACAACTTTCAAAGAAGAAACCGAAACTGACTTATTTGGTGAGCAAGCTGTTTTGTGTGGTGGTGCGACAGAGTTAGTCGTCGCAGGTTACGAAACTCTTACTGCTGCCGGTTATCAACCAGAAGTGGCATACTATGAGTGCATGCATGAATTAAAACTTATCGTAGATTTATTGCATGAAGGTGGACTTAAAAAAATGCATGAATTCATTAGTGATACTGCGGCTTATGGAGACTTAGTTAGTGGCCCTAGAGTAATTGATGAGCATGTAAGAAATAAAATGAAAAAAATTCTAACAGAAATTCAAGATGGTACATTTGCAAAAAATTGGATCGATGAAAATAATGCAGGCCAACCTGAATTCAAAAGAATGATGAACGAAGATTTAAATCATTCTATAGAGAAAGTAGGTTCTGACCTTCGCAGTCGTATGGATTGGTTAGAAAACTAATCTTTATAATAGAGCTATGAGAAGAACAATAATTATCAATAATGTATAGTTTTTGGTAAGAATTGAACTTTAATCTAATGAGGGTAGGAAAATGAGTTATAAGGGCGGCAAATTTATTTGGCATAATGGTCAAATTATTAACTGGGATGAAGCAAAAGTTCATGTACTGTCTCATGCCCTTCATTATGGATCGTCAGTATTTGAAGGAATTAGAGTCTATAAAACGCCAAACGGTTTAAAAGTATTTCGCTTGGGAGATCATATTAAACGTTTATATAATTCTGCTAAAATATACAGAATGCCTATTCCGTTTTCTGAGCATGAAATTATTGATGCTTGCAAAAAACTAATTACTGATAATAATCTCGACAATGGTGCTTATATAAGGCCAATTGCTTTTCGTGGCTATGGTGATATTGGATTAGCGCCTAAAAAAGATCATCCAGTAGACGTTTCTATCGCGGCTTGGGAATGGGGTACTTATTTAGGTACAGAAGCACTTGAAAAGGGGGTTGATGTCTGCGTTTCTAGCTGGCAAAGAGTTGCACCAAACACCATCCCAACTCAAGCAAAGGCAGGTGGAAACTATCTATCCAGTACACTAATAAGCACTGAAGCAAAACGCCTTGGCTTTGACGAGGGTATCGCTTTATCTACGGATGGAATGGTTAGCGAAGGTGCCGGTGAAAATCTTTTTTTAGTCAAGGATGGTCGGTTATATACGCCCCCTGCCTCATCAGGTATTCTCACTGGCATTACCCGAGATACAGTAATCAAACTTTGTTCACGCCTAGGATTATCTGTAAGCGAACAATCCATCAATCGTGAGTCTTTGTACCTTGCTGATGAAATGTTTTTTACTGGCACTGCTGCTGAAATTACACCCATTAGTTCTGTTGATAGAATTGCTATAGGATCAGGAAAAAGAGGTGTTATCACGAAGCAGCTTCAAGATCAATTTTTTGGTCTATTCTCATCCCAAACCAGTGATAATGATAATTGGCTAGATACTATCTAGTATCAGTTTACCCGGTAATCTGGACAAACTAACTTATCTCATGGAAACAAATAAACCAAAAACACTTTTCGAGAAAGTCTGGACAGAGCATGAGGTCAATCATGAGACTTCTTCGAGTCCGGCTATACTTTACATAGATTTACATCTCATTCATGAAGTTACTACACCCCAAGCATTTTCTTTGCTTAAAAATTTAAATTTAAGCGTGAGAATGCCGAATTTAACCATTGGAACAATGGATCACTCAACACCTACTGTCCCCGTTCGCTCTTTCAAAGATATAGAAATTGCAGGAAAAAGTGCAGCAAACCAAGTTAGGACTATGATGAAGAATTGCGAAGAATTTGGTATTGAGCTGTTCGGGTTTGAAAGCAAAAATAGAGGTATTGTTCACGTAATCGGTCCTGAACTTGGCCTGACGCAGCCTGGTAAAACAATTGTTTGTGGTGACAGTCATACCAGCACACATGGAGCTTTTGGTGCGCTTGCATTTGGAATCGGTACAACTGAAGTTGGGCATGTACTAGCTACGCAATGCTTGTTACAACGAAAACCAAAAACATTACTTATCGAAGTCAATGGTCACCTCAATAAGGGCGTCACTGCAAAAGATTTAATCCTAGCCATCATCGGGCAAATAGGCGTTTCTGGGGGTACCGGCCATGTAATGGAATTCAAGGGCGATGCTATATCCAACATGGATATGGAGGCACGTCTAACTATCTGTAATATGTCCATCGAAGCAGGAGCTAAATCAGGAATGATTGCACCTGATGATACAACATATAATTATCTATATGGACGACCAAGATCACCAAAAGGAAGTGACTGGGATAGAGCATTGTTACGTTGGAAATCACTCCCAAGTGACTCCGAAGCTACCTATGATAAAAAAGTATCAATAGATGCAAGTAAATTAACGCCTATGGTCACATTTGGAACAAATCCAGGGATGGTGATTGGTGTTAATGATTCTGTCCCTCAAAAGAAAAATGACAAGAGTTTTAATAAGTCACTTGAATACATGCAAGTTTTGCCTGGCAAACTGATATCAGATAATGAAGTTGATGTCGTATTTATTGGGAGCTGTACAAACTCGAGAATTAATGACTTGCAACAAGCAGCTCAAATATTAAAAGGAAGAAAGATTTCTAAAAAAGTTAAGATGCTGGTTGTTCCTGGCTCTCAAAAAATAAAAAAAGAAGCTGAAGACCTAGGTTTAGATAAAATATTCATATCTGCTGGAGCACAATGGAGAGAATCAGGATGCTCAATGTGCTTGGGCATGAATGGAGATACAGTAAGCTCTGGCAAATTAAGTGTCAGCACCAGTAACAGAAATTTCGAAGGACGCCAAGGAAAAGGGGCACGAACAATATTAGCCAGCCCACTAACTGCAGCTGCATCAGCGATTGAAGGTCGAGTCGCAGATCCACGAAAATATTTATAAAAATATCATGAAACCACTAAAGTTCATAGAATCAAATACCATTGCTTTACCAACTACAGACATTGATACAGATCAAATTATACCTGCGCGCTTTCTTACAACAACTACTCGTGAAGGGCTGGGAGATAATCTATTCCATGATTGGCGGTACAAAGATAATGGTAAGAAAAATCCAAATTTTTTACTCAATCAAGACAGTAGCAAAAACTGTCAGATTTTAATTGCTGGTGATAATTTTGGTTGCGGTTCATCTAGAGAGCATGCGCCATGGGCGCTTATGGATTATGGATTCAAGGCTGTAATAAGTACCAAAATTGCAGATATCTTTAAAAGTAATTCCTTAAAAAATGGCCTATTACCTATAGTTGTAGATGAAGAAACGCTAATGGATTTATTGGATAACTCCGGAGAAAAAATTATAATTAATGTTGAAAAATCTGAGATACAGACATCAACTAAAAAAATAATAAAATATACAATAGATAAATTTTCAAAATATTGTCTTACCGAAGGTATAGATCAACTTGGATATATCCAGAGGCATAAAAATGAAATTAAAAAATTTGAGGAAATAAGAACATGGACGCCTTAATAACATTATTGCCTGGTGATGGCATAGGACCTGAAGTTACAAAATCAGGGCGATCTATATTAGATACAATTGGTAAAGAGTTCGGTCACAACTTTAGCTTCTCAGAGCAACACATTGGTGGCTCAGGAATAGATCATTGTAATGACCCCTTACCCTCAGATACGATTTCTAGTTGTAACGAATCAAATGCCGTTATACTTGGTGCAGTGGGAGGTCCTAAATGGGACAATCCAAATGCGAAAATTAGACCAGAGCAAGGATTATTAGGGTTGCGTGCAGCGCTAAAAGTCTTTGCAAATATCCGCCCTGTACAGATAATACCCTCTCTATCAAATGCATCGCCATTAAAAAATCATCTTCTCAAAGATGTTGATCTTCTAGTGATTCGTGAACTTACGGGAGGAATATATTTTGGCGAAAAAAAACGCAATAAATCTTCTGCCAGCGATCTATGCATCTACCATGATTATGAGGTTGAGCGAATCATTAGAGTGGCGGCGAAACTAGCAAAAACAAGAAAAAATAAATTATGCTCTGTAGACAAAGCTAATGTTTTAGAAACATCTCGTCTTTGGAGGGATATAACAACAAAGACAATGGCCTCTGAATTTCCAGATACTGCTATAGAGCATATTCTAGTTGATGCAGCAGCTATGTATCTTATTAACCGTCCTGCCGACTTTGATGTAATAGTAACCGAGAATATGTTTGGAGATATTCTAACTGATGAAGCATCAATGCTATCTGGGTCGATGGGCATGCTTCCATCTGCATCTTTAGGTGAGAGTAGCGTTGGTCTTTATGAGCCAATTCATGGCTCTGCACCAGATATTGCTGGCAAAGGAATTGCCAATCCATGCGGCATGATAGGAAGTGTCGCTCTGTTATTAAGGCATAGCTTAAACCTAAACGAAGAAGCTGATTTATTAGAACAAGCAATTTATGATGCGATTGAAGGTGGTGCAAGAACAGCTGATATTGCAACCAATAATGAAAATATTCTTAGTACGGATGAAATGACCAATGTCATTATAAATCGACTAAAAAAATAGAGCTTTTTTACAAAATATATATGAAGATAAAAAATCTTGTAAGACCTGAAGTTCTTGATTTACCTACTATAAATGCACCAGAGGTAAGTCATGGAATGATTCGTATGAATGCGAATGAATCTCCCAGCTCCCCATGGCAAAAAAGCAAGGCTATACCACTTAATCGATATCCGCCAGTTCGTCCAAATTCTTTAACTCAAGGAATGGCAAATTTTTACGGCGTCAATAAAGGAGAAATACTCCTATCAAGAGGCAGTACCGAAGCCATTGATACCATCATAAGAACGTTTTGTAATCCAAATATGGATAGCATTTTGGTTTCTCCACCAACATTTGATATGTATCAGTTTTTTGCTAATTTGAATTCAATTAGTATCGAAGAAGCACCACTAAAAGCTGAAAATAATTTCGTTTTAGAAATTGATGATTTGATAGATGCAATAACCGTGAAAACAAAACTTGTTTTTATATCTACACCGAATAACCCATGCGGATCATCTACAACGATAAACGATATAACTTCAGTTCTAGAGGCGGTTAAAGATAATGCTATTGTCGTTGTGGATGAGGCATATATTGAGTTTAGCTCAATCGAGTCAATGATCAAAGAGATTCGAAATCATGAAAACCTCATTGTATTAAGAACACTATCAAAAGCTTTTTCTCTAGCTGGAGCTAGATGTGGCGCAATGATATCAAGTGCAGAAGGCATAGATCTTCTGAAGAAAACAGCTCCACCATTTTCTTTCTCTACGCCCACAATAAATCATATTGAATCAGTTTTATCATCAAATGACATAAAGGCGAATAATCGTCACATAAAAAATATAGTCATCCAAAGAGAGCGCCTAAAAAAGTCGCTGTTGACATTAGCATGTGTAGATAAAGTCTGGAAAAGTGATGGTAACTTTTTACTTGTTCGTTTTAAAAATACTAATAGTATTTTAAACGCACTAGAAGAAAATCAAATATTGGTTGGACAAATTAAAAATAGTGATACCCTGAAAGATTGCCTGAGAATCACCGTGGGAAATTCAGAGGAAAATAAAAAGCTAATAGAAGCTATCTCCTCAATTATATAACGAAGAGGTAATAAAACGGATTTAAATCATAATTTCTTTTGGAATCTCTCTTAAATTATAATTTGATGCCATCGACTTAACATACGCACCTGTATTCCCTATCAGAATAGTATCGCCCTCGATGGTCAATGGAAATTTTCTATTAATTCCCAATTTATCTCCGGACTCACACACAGGTCCAACTATTGTTACACTCTGAGTATTGGGTAAACCGTATCTAGATAAATTAACAATTTCATGAAAAGCACCATACAAAGCTGGCCTAATCAGAGTATTCATACCTACCCCAACACCAATATAATAATTCTTCCCTTTTTCTTTTAACTGAGTTACTTTCGTTAAAATAACTCCCGCCTCACCAATAATATACCTTCCTGGTTCTAACCAAAATTTAAACCTAGGGTGCTTTATTTTCAACTCCAAAAGCAAAGTATTAAGCTGCTTAAAGTCAAAGGAATTATCATCCAATCTCTCTCTAATTGGAATTCCACCCCCTAGATTTATAATTTTCACCAAAGGCATATTACTTGCAATTTCAACAAGTTTACTGGCTACATCTATCCAGTTGGATGCATTTTTAATGCCACTTCCGCTGTGAGTATGCAAACCCCCAATAGTAATATTATTTGCTTTTGCTAAATGCTTTAGCTCTGAGATTTGAATTAAGGGTATCCCAAATTTTGAGGAGTCACCCCCAGTATTAACATGCTCGTGATGCCCATCACCAACATCTAGATCAATACGAGCCATTATTTTTTTACCCATAAAAATATCTGGCCATGCTTTTAATGGATATAAACTATCCACCGTCACCACAAGATTTCTCTCCAGAGCAAAAATATAATCTTCTTTCGGTGAAAAATTAGGGGTAAATAAGATTCTTGCTGGATCAATATTTGGAAATAAGTTAATTAAATATTGCACCTCTCCAGGAGATACACACTCAAAACCAATATTTTTTTTCACTACAGTTTTTAAAATATCATCGCTATAGTTTGCTTTCATTGCATAAAACAATCCGTCAATAGAATCTAATTGACCAAGCCTATCAATATTTTCATTAATTGTATCAACGTTATAAATAATGGAATTTCTATGTACTTCAGATAGCTCAAGCAATTGAGTAATTTTACTAGTCCACCAAATTGGTTTCTCAGAAGAAATAGTTTTAATCATGGTAAGGATTTACCAAGCAGGTGCTTCAGTAGTCGCTCCAAGAGATGCAGATGTCACTGAAGATCGATATTTCGCTAAAGCGCCTCGCTTGACATCCGATGAAGGTCGACTCCAAGCAAGCTTTCTTTGATCCAGGATATTTTCGTCTATGATTAGGTCAATAGATTTATTCTCAGCATCTATCCTAATCTTATCGCCATCTTCAATCAGAGCTAAAGGACCACCAACCATAGCTTCGGGAGAAACATGACCAACCACAAAACCATGACTGCCACCAGAAAATCTGCCATCAGTTATAAGCGCAACATCTGAGCCCAGACCTTTTCCTATAATTGCACCTGTTGGGCTGAGCATTTCTCTCATGCCAGGCCCACCTTTAGGACCTTCATAGCGAATCACCACAACATCTCCAGCGATTATCTCATCATTTAATATGGCTTTTAATGCATCCTCTTCGGAGTCAAATACTCTAGCAGAACCCTCAAAATATAGGCCTTCTTTTCCAGAAATCTTCGCAACAGAACCTTCAGGAGCAAGATTACCATATAGTATGCTTAAGTGACTTTCCGGCTTTATTGGTGAATCAAGATCCATGATAATTTTTTGACTAGAGGGGTAATCCTCAACATCACGTAAATTTTCTTCTAAAGTTTTTCCCGTAACCGTTATACAATCACCATGCAATAACCCCGCTTCCAATAAGCGCTTCATTAATGGTTGTATGCCACCAATTTCAATCAAATCAGACATTAGGTATTTTCCACTGGGCCTAACATCGGCCAATACCGGGACACGAGATCCAATTCTAGTAAAATCATCTAGTGTTAAAACAACATCTGCTTCTTTTGCCATAGCAATCAAATGCAAAACTGCATTCGTTGAGCCACTAAGTGCAATTACTACTGTAATAGCATTTTCAAATGCATGTTTCGTCATTATATCTTTGGGTTTTATGTCTTGTTTGATTAAATTAATTACCGCCTCTCCAGCTTTTTGGCAATCTATTAATTTATTCTTCGAGACAGCCTCTTGAGCAGAGCTATTTGCTAGACTCAAACCCATCGCCTCAATAGCAGATGCCATTGTATTTGCTGTATACATTCCCCCGCATGCCCCTGGACCGGGAATTGCAGTACTCTCAACCTCTAATAATTCTTTTTCATCTATTTTTCCACTTGATATTGCGCCCACCGCTTCAAATACAGACACAATATCTCTATTTTTTAACCCAGGTTTAATTGTTCCACCATAAACAAAAATAGAGGGTCTATTAAGCCTTGCCATCGCCATGGCGCAAGCAGGCATATTTTTATCACAACCACCTATAGTGACAAGCCCATCAAATCCCTGTGCTGAAGTAACCGCCTCTATAGAATCAGCAATAATCTCCCTAGAGACCAGCGAATAACGCATACCAGGAGTGCCCATGGAGATGCCATCAGAAACCGTTATTGTGTTAAAAATAACGGGTTTGGCGCCAGATCTTTCTACTCCAATTGATGCCTCTAAAGCCAGTTTATCCAAATGCATATTGCATGGTGTTATCGTGCTCCATGTAGATGCAATGCCAATTTGAGGTAATTTAAAGTCGCCATCTTTAAAGCCAACAGCTCTGAGCATAGCTCTACTTGGTGCTTGCTCTAAACCGTCAACAATTTGTTTTGAATATTTTCGTAATGTTTTTTTTGTCATGGTGCTTACCTACAAAATACTAAATCAATAAATTTATTAAGTGAATTATATTACAAAATCGAAAGAGAAAATATCATCATAATGCAGAGTAGTATAACTCACTTTATTAGATAATTTTTCCTGGATTCATGATATTCATAGGATCAATTGTTTGTTTTATAGAGCGCATTAAATTAATCTCGATATTGGACTTATAATGCAATAAATCGGCCTTTTTTAGCATGCCTACTCCATGCTCAGCGCAGATACTTCCGTTAAAATCCATAATACAATCATAAACTGTTTTAGAGATTATTTTTCTAAATTTTTCAAAATTACTCAATGTCATATTTTTCGGTTGCGAAACATTAAAATGGATATTTCCGTCACCAACATGACCAAAAGCCACTATCCTTGATGTTGGTAAAATTCTTAATATTTTCTCCTCTAGTTCGATAATTAAAGCAGAAACTTTGCTAGGAGGTACCGATATATCATGCTTAAAACTTCCCCCTTCGTATTTTTGTGCTGCAGAAATTGAATCTCTAATTTTCCATAAAGCATTTTTTTCTGTTAAGTTCTTAGTAATTACTGCATTGCTTATATGATTTGATTTTACGAAACTCATCAACTGATCATTGCACTCAATGAAAGTCAATTTTGATACTTCTAATAATATGTACCATGAATAGTCGGTATCAAAGGGATGGTTAATATTAGATATATTCTTTTTCACAAGATTTATTGCTCTTTCCGATATTAATTCAAATGTTTCTAAATTATTTCCATATTTTTTTCTCATTTCAAATAAAAGGTATTGAACAGAGGAAATTTCATCGAACCCAAGAAAAGCTGTGACGATATTTCCGGGACACGGATATAGCTTAAGAGTAGCTGAGGTAATAATTCCAAGTGTTCCTTCAGCTCCAATAAAGAGTTGTTTTAGATCATAACCAGAATTATCTTTTATTAAATTAGTCATTCCATTCCATATATCACCGTTAGGAAGAACCACTTCGAGACCCAGCACCTGCGAACGAGTAGTTCCATATTTTAAAACATTTGTACCACCAGCATTCGTGGAAATGTTACCTCCAATTTGACAGCTGCCCGAGGAAGATACATCTATAGGAAAAACAAGACTATAATTACTTACCTTTTTGTGAATATCCTCCAAAATACATCCAGCCTCAACTTCAATTGAAAAATTATTTCTAGAAATACTTTTAATTTTATTTAATTTTTTTAATGAAATTATCACCTGCGAACCTGATTTATCTGGTATTGCACCACCACAGAGACCAGTATTACCGCCTTGTGGAATAATGGCTATTTTATTGGAGGCACATATCTTTACTATTTCAGATACTTGGTTAGCAGATTCGGGGAATAGCACAATCAAAGGAATGCCATCAAAAGTATTACGCCACTCTGTGATATAAGCTTGCATTTCACTGATATCAGTAATCCATGCATTTTCATTGACAGCAGACTTTAGGGTCTCAAGAGGAGAGTCAAGCATATTAATTAATCAATTGTGTGTTATTTTTGTAAGTATGCCAATCAATATTGCTGCCACACATAATTAACACAATTTTTTTGCCATCTAATTTCTCTTTCAATGGGCCCAAAAGAGCAGCTGTAGAAACAGCACATGCTGGCTCAATCGCTAAATTCATTTCATCAAAAAGAAGATTCATTGATTGAGCTATTTGATTCTCGCTAACTAAAAGTGATTGAGTAAGGTTATCTCGACAATACTCAAACGAAATAGGCATTGCAAAAGGTGCGGCAAGGCTATCAGCGATTGTGGCCATATTTTTGATTTTTTGTGGAGAGTTATTTTTTATGCTTTCGTTTATCGAATTGGCATGAAAAGGTTCGACCCCATATATAGATGTAGAAGGTAATTTACCTCTTACATAAGATGAAAGCCCCGCACAGAGCCCACCGCCACCAATTGGAACTACCACTGCATTCATTTCACTATATTGTTCACATATCTCATAACCTAGTGTGGCTGTACCATGAATTATATCAATTCCCTCAAAGGGATGAATAAAAGCACGATTCTCTTTTTGTTTAATTGTTTCAACTTTCCTAAAGGCCGCAGTCGCATCATCAGCGAATACAACTTCCGCCCCTAATTTTCGGCATGACTCTACACGGAATATATTGGATGACTTTGGCATAACAACCTTTGCATTAATTCCGAGCACTCTTGATGCATAGGCTATTGCAATAGCATGATTACCAGCACTGACGGCTGTAACACCATTTTTTAGTTGATTTTTATTTAAACTCAATAATGAAGTTAACGCACCTCTTAACTTAAAAGTTCCTGTGTGTTGAAGAAACTCCATTTTGGCAAATATTTTTGTATTTTTAGAAAATCGCTGCTCTAAATCATAACAACGAACCATAGGTGTATTGACTATATAATCATCTAAAGTACTTCTTAGTTTCTTGATTGCAACTAAATTAACTGAAGTATTCATCTTCGTGACCCTAAATTATATTTATTAACAATTCTATATATTACAAATGGTCGGGACGGAGAGATTCGAACTCACGACCCCCACAACCCCATTGTGGTGCGCTACCAGGCTGCGCTACGCCCCGATTGTTTATTGTGAATTAGTTATTAAAGTCTTTAAGTGAGGGTATATGGTATTAATTACGTAATATTTTATAAACATCTTCAAGTTCTATACGTAACTGCTTGATTATCTGTTGACTTTTTGAGATATCAGATTTGGATTCATCACCCATAAGACGTTGACGAGCACCTCCAATTGTAAATCCTTCATCGTACAATAAAGCTCGTATTTGTCTAATAATTATCACATCTTTTCTTTGGTAGTAGCGTCTATTACCTCGCCTTTTTACTGGTTTTAATTGCGGAAATTCTTGCTCCCAGTATCTTAGGACATGCGCTTTAACACCACATAATTCACTAGCTTCACCAATTGTAAAGTACCTTTTGCCAGGTATTGGGGGTAGCTCGTTATTATTTGCTGGTTCCAACATATCCCTCTACTTTATTTTTCAATTTTTGACCTGGTTTAAATGTAACAACTCGGCGAGCTGAGATAGGTATATTTTCGCCAGTTTTAGGGTTCCTGCCTGGCCTTTGCTTCTTATCGCGTAAATCAAAATTTCCAAAACCAGATAATTTCACTTGATTACCATTCGCTAAGGCTGATTTTAGCTCATCAAAATAAAGCTCAACAAGTTCGCGGGCTTCTCTTTTATTCAAACCTAATTCGTTATATAACGATTCAGCAATGTCTGCTTTTGTTAGTGCCATTAAATCCTAATCTCTTAATTTAGCGAAAAATTTCTTTTCAAGTAAAATCACAGTTTTTGAAATAATCTCATCTGCAACAGTGTCTGTAAGGGTGCGTGATTTTTCCTGCAAAATCAAGCCCAAAGCGATACTTTTTAGTCCTTCTTCTATGTTATTTCCCTCAAAAATATCAAAAACCTTTATTGATTGAATAATTTCAGGTTCTATAAACTTAATTGACTTAATGATATCCGCTGCTTTTATGTCTTTTTTGACAGTAAAAGAGATATCCCTTCTTATCAATGGGTACTTAGAAATCGGCTTAACTTTTAGAGAAACACCAGGATAAGCACTTATAATATTCAACTCAAATAAATAAACATCTCGTTTAATAGAGAATTTTTTAGCTAAAACGGGGTGCAACTTTCCCACTGAGCCAATTTTCAAGCCATTGAGGAGTAATTTTGCTGATTGCCCTTGTTGCAAGGATGCATTGTTATCTGGTTCAAATTCGAATTCATTTTCTATTGTATCAAGGATTAAAATCGACTCCAAATCGCCTTTTATGTCGTAGAAATTCACGTTGATAGATTTTTCTGACCAATGCTCACCTCTTAAAGGTCCCATAATTAGTCCTGCAACTTGCTCGATTTCTTGATGACCATCGTTAGTACTTTCAAAGATTTTACCAATTTCAAATAATCTCACTCGATCCATTTGTCGGGCTACATTCCTAGATGCGACATTTAGCAGTCCCGGCCAGATTGAACCTCGCATTGTCGACATATCTTTAGATAATGGGTTTGCAAGTCTTAATTCTGATTGCTTACCTGTAATAAGCGTATTCACATCATCATCGATAAAACTATAAGTAATAACTTCTTGGTAGTCTCTAGTGCATAAATGATTGGCAATTTTATCAATATTTTTTAAATCGTCATTCGGTAGAGAAAGTGATCTTGATGAAACCTCAGTAAGCTCAGGTATTTTATCAAAACCATATATCCTTGCCACCTCCTCGATTAAATCTTCTTCTATTTGAAGATCGAACCGATATGATGGCACGCTTACCTGCCAATCAATTTTATTTTCACGTATTTTAAAATTCAACCTTACCAATATTTCAGAAATTTTATTAAAATCAATTTTATGACCTAATATTCTCTCAAGACGACGAGAAGTTAATTTTATAGTTTTATTTTTTGGCAGATAATCTTCATTTTTAATATCGGTGACCTTGCCAGCATCGCCACCACAAATAGACAACAATAATTCACAAGCTCTATTTACAGCGATCTTTTGTATCCTTGGATCGACCCCCCTCTCAAACCTCAGAGAGGCATCAGTATGCATGCCATATCTTCGAGCCACTCCTGCCATTACTTCGGTAGGCCAATAGGCGGCTTCAAATAAAACTGATGTGGTGTTTAATGATACTGAAGTCGATAAACCGCCCATAATTCCAGCCATACCAATTGGTCCTGAATCGTCAGTGATTACAACAGTGTCTTTTTTTAATTCGACCTCTGATTCATCAAGCAATACTAAATGCTCATCTTTTTTCGCAAATCTTGGAATTATTGTTCCATTTACTTTTGATAAATCATAGGCATGTAAGGGCTGTCCAAGCTCTATCATTACAAAATTAGTAATATCTACAACTGGGTTAATTGATCTAATTCCTGATTTCCTAAGTTTTTCAACCATCCATAAAGGAGTTAAAGCTTTATTGTCTATATTAATTATAGCCTGAGCTGCCAATCTCGGGCACAAATCAGGAAAGGGGGTTTTAATGGAATATTCCACTTTTGCACTTGGTTTATTGCTAATATCAAATTTGTATTTAATATCTTCCTTACAAGTCCCTGCTAAATCCCTTGCAATACCCAAGACAGAGAAACAGTCGCCACGATTAGGCGTCAAATCTAAATCAATTATACGGTCAGGTAATTTAAGATAGTCAATTAAGCTTGTGCCCACTTTTGCGTCTTGGGGAAAATCCATTATCCCATCTGAATCTAGACCCAATCCAACCTCAGCAGCAGAACATAGCATTCCGAATGATTCGATACCACGAATTTTGGATTTCTCAAGCTTTAGGCCATTTGGTAATGTTTTGCCAGGTAATGCTAATATCGATTTCATACCTTCTCTTACATTAGGTGCCCCACAAACAATACTAATTCTATCTTCACCATTTGTAGTGACCTGGCATAAATTTAATCGATCAGCATCAGGATGCTTCTCGTAAGATATTATCTCAGCAATTAAAATACCTTCCAGCCCCCCTCCATCAATTTCAATTGAATCAACCTCATGCCCAATCATTGTAAGCTTAGCTGAAAGCTCTTCTGGTGATAAATTAATATCAATTATTTCTCTTAACCAAGATTCAGAAAATTTCATCAACCCTATACCAATAACTAATTAAACTGACGCAAAAAAGATATATCATTTTCAAAAAATACTCTTAAATCATCGACTTGATACTTAAGCATGGCCAATCTTTCTATTCCCATACCAAACGCATAGCCGCTGTATATTTCTGGATCTACGCCTGCATTTATCAAAACGTTAGGGTGAACCATTCCACAACCTAAGATCTCAAGCCATTTATCCTTGCCCCAAAGAACATCAACCTCAGCAGATGGTTCTGTAAAGGGGAAATACGATGGCCTGAAACGTAATTCGACTTCCTTACCAAAAAAGCAAGCAACAAACTCATGCAATACAGCCTTGAGGTTTGCAAAGCTTACGCCTTTATCTATAACCAACCCCTCAACTTGATGAAACATCGGCGTATGAGTCTGATCTGAGTCACACCTGTAGACTCGTCCAGGGGCAATAATTCTAATAGGTGCCCCTTGTAATAATAAGGATCTAATCTGAACCGGGGATGTATGTGTTCTAAGTAAGTTTCCATTATTCAAATAGAAAGTATCATGCATAGCTCTAGCTGGATGATTATCCGGAATATTTAATGCAGTAAAATTATGGAAATCATCTTCAATCTCTGGCCCGGACTTAATTTCGTAACCAGCATCCTTAAATATTTCTTCAATTCTCAACCTTGCTAATGAGATGGGGTGACGACCGCCTCTAGATGATGCATAACCATCCAAAGTAACATCAATTGAATTTTGCTTGAGTATTTCCTCTAGAGCTATTGTCTCGAGCTCAGCCTTACGCAGCGAAACAGCTTTCATAAAAGTCGATTTTGCCTTGTTTATTTCTTCACCAGCAGCAGGCCTTTCTTTATCAGAGAGAGAGCCGAGCGATCTTAAGCTTGAGGTAAATTTACCTTTTTTTCCTACATACATAACTCTAACCGAATCAAGACTATTGATATCAGAAGCTTTATGCACTTCCTGCAATGATGTTTTTAGAATTTCAGCAATTTTCTTCATTGGATATATCGAGATTTAATATTAATCGTTAACCATAGTGTAACGATAGCATGCTTTAATCAAGTATCCGTTAGGGCAGACTTTGCTTGGTTTGCTATTGATTCAAATGCCGCTGGATCATGTACTGCAATATCTGCTAATACTTTTCTATCGACAATAATCTCAGCTTTATTCAAACCATTTATCAAGCGACTATATGATAAGCCATGCAATCTTGATGCTGCATTTATTCTTGCAATCCATAATGCTCTGAACTGACGTTTTCTTTGACGTCTATCTCGATATGCATACTGACCAGCCTTAATGACTGCCTGCTTTGCCGTTTTAAATAGTTTACTTCGAGCCCCATAATAGCCTTTAGCCTTACCAAGAATCTTCTTATGTCTAGCTTTTGCCGTAACACCGCTTTTTACTCTCGCCATTTTCCTATCCCCTATTAACTATATGGGAGCATGCGACGCACGCTCTTAACATCAGAAGCAGCTACTTGAAGCGTCAAACCTAATTGACGTTTTCTCTTTGACTTTTTCTTTGTGAGGATGTGGTTTAAATGCGATTGAGCTCGCTTAAAGCCACCCTTCCCAGTTCTTTTGAACCTTTTTGCAGCACCACGATTCGTCTTCATTTTAGACATTTTACTTTCCTTTTATTAAGCCTGATACAAGATTTAATTTATTTAAAGCTTGGTAGGCGGGTATTGGTATATTTTTCTATTAAAAATTCTTACCGTTACTCACTTTTTCTTTGGACCGAGAATCATCACCATTTGCCTACCCTCTAGTAAGGGGGTTTGCTCTACTGAACCATAATCTTCCAAATCTTTTTTAACTCTTTCTATCAACTGTACACCTAAATCTTGATGCACCATTTCTCTCCCTCTATAACGCAAAGTGACTTTTGCCTTATCACCATTTTCGAGAAATTCTTTCAACTTGCGCAACTTAATTTGATAATCACCATCATCGGTGGTTGGACGAAATTTTATTTCCTTAACTTGCGTTCGCTTTGTTTTTCTTTTTGTATTCTGACCTTTCTTATTTATTTCAAATAAGTATTTACCAAAATCCATTATTCGACATACTGGGGGAGCTGCATTTGGTGAGACTTCAACCAAATCAAGGCCTTCATCACGCGCCAATTGAATTGCTAAATCTAGTGCCATCACACCTGCTTGATCTCCAGCGGAATCAATAACCCTGACTTCAACAGCTGTTAATTCCTCATTTCGTCTAATACGCTTTGTTGCTGCGATACCTAATACTCCCAATAATATTCAATTAAACTATATTGTTATTTCTAAAGGATACGAATTCTATATTCGAGAGTCTCTATAAACAAGGTTTAATCAATTAAATATGCATTTAATTTATGGTGGGCGATGGTGGTCTCGAACCACCGACCTCCACGATGTCAACGTGGCGCTCTACCCCTGAGCTAATCGCCCTAATTTTTCAATTACTAATATTACTCAAAACTTCGCAATCATCCTGATATTTCATATCTATTACAATCTATTATTCAAGCCTAATGCCCCATCACGTAAATTCGAAATCTCATCTCTCAATCTAGCGGCATCTTCAAACTCCAGATTACGAGCATGTTCTAACATGACGCCTTCTAGTTCATTTGCTTTTTTCAATAATTCAGCCGGCTTTAGATTATTTTCAACATAATTACTCTTATCATTTGGACCTCGTCCGGGGACAGGATATGCACTTTCCATAATATCAGCAACTTTTTTTACTATACTTTTTGGCGTTATATTATTTTTCTTATTATATTTATTTTGCAATTCACGTCGACGATCAGTTTCGTCAATGGCTCTTTGCATTGAACCTGTAATTTTATCACCATAAAGTATTGCTTTACCCTCGATATTTCTAGCAGCTCTTCCAATCGTTTGAATCAAAGATTTATCGGATCGCAAAAATCCCTCTTTGTCTGCATCTAGGATTGCAACTAACGATACTTCAGGCATATCTAGACCTTCTCTGAGTAAATTGATCCCTACTAGCACATCAAAGACCCCCAACCTCAAGTCACGAATAATTTCAGTTCTTTCGACCGTGCCTATATCAGAATGAAGATATCGAACTCTAACCCCATGTTCACTAAGATAATCCGTTAGATCCTCAGACATTCTCTTGGTAAGAGTGGTTATAAGTACTCGATCTCCATTTTTTACCCGATCACCAATTTCTGATAACACATCTTCAACTTGATTTTGAGCTTTTCTAACTTCGATAATCGGATCTACGAGCCCTGTCGGTCTGACCAATTGCTCAACAGTTTGATCTGCAAACTCTGCTTCGTATTTTCCTGGTGTTGCAGAAACATATATTGTTGCAGGAACCATTTTTTCAAACTCATCGAAGCGTAGCGGTCTATTATCAAGTGCAGATAGAAGTCTAAAGCCATATTCCACAAGTGTTGTTTTTCGAGATCTATCACCTTTATACATCCCTCCCAATTGGGGTATGGTGACATGACTCTCATCAATAAAAAGCAAGGCATTATCGGGAGCATAATCAAATAAACAAGGTGGTGGCTCACCCTCATTTCTACCAGATAAATAACGAGAGTAATTCTCTATCCCTTGACAATAACCAAGCTCTCTTATCATCTCGATATCAAACAAAGTTCTTTGTTCTAATCTCTGCGCTTCGAGTAATTTATTACACCCTCTTAAGAACTCCAAACGACTTTTCAGCTCTATCTTAATATCATCAATAGCATCAATTAATTTCTGACGAGGGGTGACATAGTGCGTCTTTGGAAAAACGGTAATTCTTGGTACAGATTTACTAACAAGACCAGTTAACGGATCAAAATATGAAATTCTCTCAACTTCATCATCAAATAACTCAACTCTGATAGCCTCTCTTTCTGACTCAGCAGGAAATATGTCAATGACTTCCCCTCTTACACGAAAACAACCTTGAGATAACTCTATCTCGTTTCTTGTGTATTGCATTTCTGCCAACTTTCTTAATACCTCTCTCTGGTCCACTCTTTCATTTTTTGATAAGTGTAATACCATACTAAAGTAAGCTTCTGGATCACCCAGTCCATAGATGGCGGAGACTGTCGCCACAATGATAGTATCATTCCTCTCTATAAGAGCCTTAGTGGCAGACAGTCGCATTTGCTCAATATGCTGATTAACCGAAGCGTCTTTTTCTATAAAAGTATCAGAGCTTGGCACGTATGCTTCTGGCTGATAATAATCATAATAGGAAACAAAATATTCGACGGAATTATTTGGAAAGTATTCACGCATCTCACCATAAAGTTGAGCAGCTAAGGTTTTATTGGGAGCTAAGATGATCGCTGGTCTTTGGGTTAATTCAATTATATTTGCAACAGTGAAAGTCTTGCCGGAACCGGTAACACCTAGTAAGGTTTGTTTTGCTAACCCATCATTGAGCCCTGCAACCAAAGATGATATTGCTCCCTCTTGATCGCCAGCTGGTTTATAATCAGACACAAGATTAAATACATCAGGATCACCTGTATTGTCGTCTCTTATATAATCTAGGGATTGTCCTGTCATATTACAATTTTACCAAAGGAAGTTTGTCAAATGCCATTAGTTTCAGAAAGAATGAATCGAGTTAAGCCTTCCGCTACTAGTGCTGTCCTTAATTTGGCAGCTCAATTAAGAGAAGAAGGGAAAGATATTATCAGTCTTGGTGCTGGAGAGCCAGATTTCGAAACTCCGCCTCATATCAAAGATGCTGCCATAAAAGCCATCCGTGATGGATATACTAGATACACAGCTATTGATGGATGCGCAGATTTAAAAAATGCGATTCAAGAGAAATTTCATCGTGATAATGGTTTGAAATATTTGCATGATGAAATATTAGTTTCGTCTGGCGCAAAACAAACATTATTTAACCTTTGTATTGGCCTCCTAAGCAAAGATGACGAAGCAATTATACCTAGCCCTTATTGGGTATCCTACCCAGACATGGTTCGCGTGGCAGACGGTATTCCCATAATAATAGAAACCGGCATAGAAGATGACTTTAAAATTACCTGTGAACAGCTCAAGCGAAATATAACAAATAAAACAAAATTACTATTCATGAATAGCCCATCTAACCCAACAGGAAGTTGTTACTCAAAAAATGAGCTAATTGAAATATCTAAGGTGCTTATCGATCATCCGAATATTATTATCGCAGTTGATGATATATATGAAAAAATTTATTGGGGAAAAGCCCCATTCTATAGTTTGGCAACGGTAGCGCCTGAACTTAATAATCAGATTGTAACTATTAATGGTGTTTCAAAATGCTACGCAATGACCGGCTGGAGAATCGGTTATGCAGGAGGCCCAAAACAAATAATTAGCGCTATGAAGACTATTCAAAGTCAATCAACTGGAAATCCATGCAGCGTTTCACAAATTGCGGCCATTGCGGCACTTAATGGTGATCAATCATGCATTCAAGAAATGAATCTTGCATACCAAGATCGTAATAATTTTTTAGTAGATGCATTGAATTTGATCCCGGGATTTGAGTGCAAAAAAGCCGAGGGTGCATTTTATGCTTTCCCAAAGGTAATTGATGCGATCACTCAAAAAGGACTAAAGAATGATATTGAATTGGTTGATTTAATTCTAAATAAAACTGGTGTTGCAATGGTGCCCGGAACTCCTTTTGGTGCGCCAGGTTATATAAGGCTATCATTTGCTTGTTCAAAAGAAAATTTAATGGAAGCTGTAAACCGTATTAAAAAAGTCATCATCTGATACGTTAGGTATTATCAAAACAATTTCAGAGAATACTTGACTTGCGAAGGTGGCTAGATCAAAATCTCGATCCTGTTTAAAGTTTATAAATCCCTGGTAGCTCAGTTGGTAGAGCAGATGACTGTTAATCATCTTGTCGTTGGTTCGAGTCCGACCCGGGGAGCCATCTTTTGATGGCATAACAGTGTCTTCAGATAAAATTAATATTGCCTTAACGTCATATTACAGATTCAACTCATAGTAGATTAACCATCCATCCCTATTTGCTTATTCTTACTCACTATAATTAAAATCATATAAATAGTGCCTCTATAATTCATTAATTTAATACCTGATCAAGCGAGCTAATAAGCCGCTCCACTTCATCCATAGTGTTGTAATGAGTTAATGAAATTCTTACAGCGCCGTTGAATTGGTTTAGCAATAAAAGATCTGATAATCGACGGGCATGAAAGTCACCAAATCTAATTCCAATTTTGTGTTTATCCATAGCAAGACAAATTTGATCGGAAAGTTTTCCTTTAATTGTAAATGAAATAGTTGGAACTCTAGATGTATTATTACCGTCGTCAATACCAATAATATTACAATCGTTACGATTACCTAAATAACTTAATAACATAGAGCCAAGCCTAGTTTCGTGATCGGTTATCAAATCAAAAGCAGCCTCAATATTTTCTCGATCGGTTCCTTTTTCATTTGCCCTAGAACCTAATTCGACCAAATAATCTACAATAGCACCAGAACCATATGACAACTCATAATTTGCATTACCAGGTTCCATTTTTGCGGGAATTTTATCTTTTCCATAAAAATAATGATAAAGATTATCAAGCTCTAGCATTCGATCCATACGACAATAAAGTGCGGCATGGTGAGGACCGAAGGTTTTGTAAAGACTGAATGCATAAAAATCTACTCCCCATTCTGAAACATCCACAGCACGATGAGGAGCATAAGCGACAGCATCAACACAAACCATGGCTCCATGATCATGGATAAATCTAGTAAATTCTTTAACAGGGTTTATTGTGCCCACAATATTCGAGACATGAGTAAATGCAACCAGCTTTGTTTTATCGCTAAGTAATTTTTTCAAATCACTCAGATGCAAAGTATGTGTATCCAGATTAATATCCCAAAATTTTACGATTACGCCCCATTTCTCTAACTCGAGCCACGGCCCAATATTTGTCTCATGATCCATTGTAGTCACAATAACTTCATCGCCTTTGTTAAACTGACCCACTAATGATTTTGATAAAAATTGAAGCAAAACAGTTGTGGATGGTCCAAAAACTATTTCGTCTGCTGATTTGGCATTAAATAATGTAGAGATTTTCCTTCTACCTTCGTTAAAAGCTTTTGCAGCAATTTGAGAGGGTTCATAACTTCCTCCAAGCTGAACATTATTCTTATAATAATACTCATTTATGTTGTCCACACAGCCTTTTAATATCTGGGTTCCTCCAGCATTATCCATAAATGCCCATTCACTATCGAGAGCTGGAAACTGACTTCTTACAAAATTTAAATCTAATGTCATTAAAATATTCCCTTATTTATTATTTTAATCATGCCTTTAGGACAGATTTTAAAAAAATTTGTGTTCGTTCCTTCTTTGAATCATCAAATATTTGATCTGGGCTGCCTTCTTCCACAATAATCCCTTCATCCATAAATATGATTTTATCTGCAACCTGCCTAGCAAAGCTCATTTCATGCGTAACTATAACCATAGTAACACCCGTCCCTGCTAACTCCTTAATGACATCAAGAACCTCACTAACCATCTCAGGGTCAAGCGACGATGTAGGCTCATCGAATAATATAACTTTTGGTTTCATAGCCAACGCACGGGCTATTGCAACTCTTTGTTGTTGCCCTCCTGATAGTTGGTATGGAAATTTATTCGCTTGATCTCTAATTCCCACCTTACCAAGAAGATCATAAGCAAGTTTCTTAGCGCTAGACTGCGAGACTTTTAAAGACCTAATCGGGCCAAGCATGACATTTTTTAATATATTTAAATGTGGAAAAAGATTGAAATTTTGAAAAACCATGGCCACTTCTTTTCTAATATTTTTTAGATTATTTCCTTTTTTAACTGTAATACCATTAACTGTTATTATCCCCTTATCGTCATACTCTTCAAGGTAATTGATGCATCGAATCAGAGTAGATTTTCCGGATCCAGACGGACCAATAATACAAAGTACTTCGCCCTCAATAATACTTAAATCAATACGCTTGACAGCACAAAAATCTCCATAATGCTTACTCACATTTTTAAGGTTGATTAATACGCTCATAATTGCTTTCCAGATCTATATTTTTTTTCAATACGAGAGACCCACAGGATCATGGGCAATAAAAATATTAGATAGATAAAAGCCGAAACAATTAAAGGGGTTGGATTTGCAGCGATTGCTTGAGCCTGTGTGGCCTGTTTAAGCAAATCTGGCAATGCGACAATAGACGCCAAAGCGGTATCCTTCAAGACATTTATACAATTGTTAGTTAATGGTGGAATAACTATTTTAATAGCCTGAGGTAAAATAATATCGACCATCGTGTGATAAGGGCTTAAACCAAGTGCTTTGGCGGCTTCAAACTGGCCTTTTGGAATCGCCTCTATACCAGATCGAAAAATTTCTGCAAAATATGCTCCAGAAACTATAACCAACGAAAAAAGTGCCGCGTTAAATGGTGAAAATCGAATGCCAACAAAAGGAAATGCATAGAAAACAATAATTAAAAAGACAAGAAGCGGAATCGATCTAAATACATTAATATAAGTTTTAACCACAAATCTAAGCAATGTATTCGAATACAATCTAATAAGAGACAACAAGAGACCCCAAATCAAACCAAGCAAAATACTGAGTAACCCAAGTTGGATTGTTATATAAAAACCTTTAATAAGCATAGGATAAGTTTCCAAAAAAACGCGCTTATTCAAAAATGTTTCAGTCAAATTAAGATTTAGCTTTCCACTTGATTTTGGTATATCTAATATTTTAATTGTTGAGCTATTTTTAGCAGCAAATTTACCAAACCATTTTTTATGTAACTCATTAAGTTCGCCACTACTTTTCATTTCAATCAAGACATCGTTTACTTCAAATAAAAGAGAATTATTTTTACGAAGCATCATGGAGTAAGTTCCTCCGGTTGATATTCTTTCAACAACCGCTAGATTTGGCTTATCTTTTGTATAATAGAGTAAAGCAGGTATATCACTTATATATCCAGCTACTCGTCCTATAACTAAGTCGAGCATCGCAGGAACAAGCCCCTCATATCTACGAATTTCTGCAAATTCATATTTTTCATTATTTTCTGTTGCCCAAATGTCTCCAGTTGACCCTGTATCAACAGCCACAATCTTACCCTTGAGATCATAAAGATTTTTAATTTTACTATTATTGAGGACAGTTAGAGATTGATCACTATCATAATAAGGTTGGGTAAAGGAAACGGACTCCAGTCTTTTATCAGTTATATTGATAGACGAAATAGCTAAATCAATACGTCCTGACTGAACCGCAGCAAATAACCCGTTGAATGGAATATTAATTATTTTTATTTTACGTTTGAGCTTTTCCCCTACTCTACTGACAAGATCTACCTCAAAGCCAATATAACTCCCGTCACTATCTTGAAATTCCCAAGGAACATTACCTATATTTGCACCAACAACTATATTACTATTACTATTATCCTTGGAATACAAGTCCATCGGCAATAAAAGCATAATTAGGATCTTGAAAACGAATAAATAATTACTTAAAATAATATTCTCAAAAAATTTATTAATTTAGAAAAGCGTTAATTATTTACGGCTTTTCGTTGAAGTAAAGAATCAAATTTTACACTCAAAAATGGTCTTTGAGTTTCCCAATTTTTACAACTTGGACACAACCAGAGCAATTTTTGACTTGAGAACCCACATTCATTGCACTGGTAAAGTGGATTGCTTGTTCCAAGAATTCTTAAGGCATGACGAATTTTAGCTGTTGCCTCAACTCTATTACTTGGCGCAGATTGAAAGATATCATTAACATTAATAAACTCAGAAAGAGTACTATCATCTTGAATATATTTCTCGATACATTGATCGATAACCACCGAACCTCTTATATCATTTACTATCGCAGTATAGGCAATGTCATTTCTTAAATTTGGGTAAGATTCTAAAATTGATAATAATTGCGAATCGAGCTCGTTCAATCCATCTTGTTTTTTATATATATCAAATAATAATGGCAACGATTCAGTAATTAAGTAACTATTTTTATTAAGTATTTTATAATAAATTTCAGATGCATTTCTCAAGTCACCTTCAATAAAAGCAATATTGGCTTTAATCAAATCAGTACGTAACGTTGTTTGATTGTTAACCTTAATTTCGCTAATCAATAAACACGCTTCTTTATAGTTTTCAGTACTGATTGCCTCTTCAGCTAGCTCACAAATATAATGCGAA